>JAEEGJ010007375.1_pt1 | contig 31618 bp, 28 predicted proteins | sample 8958761 | NCBI WGS metagenome assembly JAEEGJ01 (sample SAMN16246546, study PRJNA631951) | gut metagenome | biome: gut microbiome; feature: rumen; material: RS-attached | host: Bos | place: Iran: Karaj | collected 2018-10
TCTCGCTCGGAAAATACAGGGATCCGGAAAACGATATGTATTTTTACACAAAGCATGTCAAGAGCCCGACGCAGATGGAGCGCGACGCGGTATGCCGGGGCCAGTTCCACGGATGGCTTAAGGAAAAGGTCGGCAGCCATATAATCAGGAGATGCCACGTTCATCACTGCGAACAGACCGGTATCGTCGGAAGAATGGGCGGTGTTTTCTCAACTATCGAGGATTGTCATATACATCACATTTGTAATTCCCAGCAGCTGGGCGGAGCCGAAACAGCCGGTATCAAGCTGCATGCAGCCATCGACGTGACCATCAGGAGAAACCACATTCATAACTGTATCATGGGAGTATGGCTTGATTGGGAAGCTCAGGGTGCACGTATAACACAAAACCTCATGCATGACAACTTCCGTCCCGAAGGCAGAAAGCCTGCGCAGGGAGCTATGTTCAGCAATGATATTTTCATCGAAGTAGGGCACGGTCCCACATTGATAGATAATAACATACTTCTTTCAAAGGTATCCGTCGTAATGCCCAGTGAAGGCATTGCATGCGTCCACAACCTGATGCTCGGTTCCTTCGCGCTGATCAACTCCGGAGTTGACAGCATAGTCAACGGACAGCGCGAGCCCAGATTCACGCCTTACCACATCCGCCACAGGACCGAGGTCGCAGGCTTTATGACAATACTTCACGGTGATGACAGGATCTATAACAATATCTTCGTACAGCACTATCCCGTTCTCAATCCCGAAAAGACCGCACAGGCAAACGATTATGAGGTATCGGGTACCAATGCGTTTGATATCTTCCCTTCATACGATGAATGGATCGCACAGTTCATGATGGATCGTGAACCCGATATGGGCGCACTTGCTACGGCTCACTTCGGACATCTGCCCGTATGGGTAAAGGGTAACGCATATTTTAACGGTGCAAAGGTCGGAAAGCATGAGCAGGACGGACTTGAGAACACAACGGACAAGGTTACTGTCGAGCTGGTTGAGAAAGACGGAAAATACAGCCTGAATACCAATCTCTATTCAATCCTCGGCGATTTTGCCGACGGTATCATCACAAGCGATATCTTAGGACGTGCATTCGAGCCCGAACAGCGTTTCGAGAACCCTGACGGGACTGCGATCACGTTTGATACGGACTATTTCGGAAACCACCGCGGTATCTCCACGATACCCGGACCGTTTGCAAGCTGTGAGGCTGCAGCCGGCATTCTGTAAATTTCATTAAATTACACTTTGTTTATCATCCTTCGCTTACACTCTGTTTATCATCCTGAGCTTACACTCTGTTTGTCATCCTGAGCGTAAGCGAAGGATCTTATTCCTTAAAGCTTTAAGATTCTTCGCTTCGCTCAGAATGACAGCAACTTAATGACATATTTTTCTATCAGTTTTACGATGCTCCGCATCTTCTGTTTTGTTATACGGTCGTATCTATTATATTCCGTGCCGTATCAAGATCCTCCGTTTCCGTAATGCCCTTTAATACCCTGTTTATAGCATTTGAACGCGTGGTAACAAGCTTTTCAAGATCCTCGTCGACACGCCTTAGTTTATCCCTTGTGGAGTTAAGCGCCACAGAGAAGGTTCCGAACTCTTTCTTTGCCGCTTCAAGAACTTTTTGTATCTCCGCGCTTTTCTGCCGTATCTTCAAGGTCTGGAAGCCCATTCTGAGTGAACTCAGCATTGCTGCCATTGTGGAAGGTCCCGTTACGTTTACACGGTATTTCCGCTGAAGCTCCTCAACAAGCCCCGGCATATTTACAGCCTCGGAATAAAGTCCTTCCGAAGGCAGGAACATAAGTGCAAAATCTGTTGTTTTCGGGGGATAGATATACTTGTCGTGAATACTTTTTGCTTCCTCCCTTATGGTTGCCGCAAGCTTCTTTCTTCTCTCCTCCGTCTCTTCGGCATTTCCCGAGCTTATTGCATCGGACAGAGCAGAATATGTGTCCCCGGGGAACTTTGCGTCTATCGGGAGATATACCCTTTCACCGTCCTCCGGTCCGGGAAGCCTGATCGCAAAATCGACACGGGTATTTCCCTGCCCGGTAATATTTGCCTGCTTCTCGTATTGATCCGACGATAAGATCTCTTCAAGGATAGCTTCAAGCTGGACCTCTCCGAAATTACCCCTTGTCTTTACGTTTGACAGAACCTTTTTCAGATCCGTGATGTTTGAAGCAACATTCTGCATTTCTCCGAGACCTCTTGAAACGTTCATCAGCTGTTCGCTTACGGTCTTGAAGGAATCGTTTATCTTCTTATCAAGTGAATCCTGCAGCTTCTCGTTAACGGTTCCGTTGATCTTGTCGAGGCTTTCCCTTGTCTCCGTGGTCAGCTTTGTCATGCTTTCGGAAATAAGACGATACTGCTTGTCCTGTTCCTGTGAAATATTGCGGTTCAGTTCAAAAACGGTCTTTTCTATCTTATCAGTTATATTCTGAAGGTTCTTAAGTTCTCCCGACAGCTTGTCCCCGAAAAGGTCCATATTATGCTTTATTGTCTCGGAAACCAAAGTGTTCTGCCTGTATATCTGGTCAAGTATATCACCGGTACCGTCATCATAGTATTCCTTGATCTGTTTAAGCTGTTCGTCTCCCGACAGCTTATCCTCAAGCGCCTTTATCTTTTTTGATAAGCTTATATTGTTCAATATCAAAAGAAGCATTGTAAGAACAGAGGACACAATTACCACTATAAGTATTACATGTTCAATATTCAAGCTTATATTCCTCCTAAATACAACACTAAGTAACGAAATCTCACATTCCGTTACTTAGCAGTTATCACTATTATTTTTTTCTTACAAACAGTACTCCCAGCGTATCCGGTCCGCAGTGAGTCGTAACGGTAGCTCCGGCAGTAGTATCAAGTATCTCCCTTATCCCGGGCTGGAACTGCCGTATCAGCGACTTAACTGTTTCTATGATCTCCGAATCTATGCGCGTATGAGTGATAAATATACGATCCGGCTCTATGTCCGTCCTGTCATGAAGCCTGTCCTCAACATAGTTCTTTATAACCCTTGCTATCCTGCCGCGGAACTTTTTGGCTGCGATCATCTTTCCCTTTATTACCTCAATGCACGGCTTTATATGGAAAATATTTGAGCCTAAAGCTGCAAGCGATGAGCATCGTCCGCCCTTATGCAGATACTCTATGTTATTTACCACGAAGCTTGCTTCCACACGGTCAAGCATATCCTCACAGGCTGCGGCTATCTCTTTTGCAGAAGCACCCTGCTGTGCCATTTCGGCGGCTTTTACGACCGTAAGACCCTGACCGCTTGAAAGATTTGCGGTATCAACTACGTAAACGCCGTCCATCTCCTGTGCTGCTATGCAGGCACTCTGATAGGAGCTGGAAAAAAGACTTCCGATACAGAACTGGACAACATCATATCCGAGATCCCGCCACTTCCGGAATACCTTTTCATACTCGTCACTGTTTACCGCCCCTGTCTTGGACAGCTTTCCGGTCTCTTCCACATAACGGTATATATCCTCCGGTGTTATATCAATACCGTCTTTTCCGCTCTTTTCACCGAGTGTAACGGTCAAAGGAGTGATCTCTATATCATATTTTTCTATCAATTCTTTTGACAGATCACATGTACTGTCAGAAATAATCTTTACCGGCATATTTACCCCCTATGAAACTGTATTATTTCCGAATTTTCATTACCTATTAGTTTATCTCATTTTTATCGGATAATCAAGGGGGTATTTCAGTATTTAAGCCAATTTTAATAATACTGTTAAGATTAATAAAGGACCGGAGATCTCTCCCCGGTCCGTAACCCGATTTTTGATTTTTAACGATCTTCGATCATTCCTCAGCTGCTACTACGGTAATGATATGAGGATTAAGTGTATCATACCAGTAAGCATATCCTGCAAGATCGATCTTATCACCGATGTTAAGGTTCTTTACTGCCTGGTAAACATCCGAATCCTTGTCGCGGAGATATGACTCAACGGTAAATGTATAGATCTGTCCGTTATACTCGACATTAAAGTAAAGGTCATCACCTTCCTGACCGCTTCCGTTCCACTTGTAAAGGAAAGCTGCTTCATTTCCGTCAGCATCCTGAGAAGCTGCAACTGTCATTCCCTTGAATAATACATACTGATTCTGGAAGTTGATCATTTCATCTGTTCCGAGATATTCGGTGACATCAACGGGCTCTGCAATATAGCTGCCGTCGAGGAATTCAAACGAAGCATCTATGATCTCTACTTCACCCTGCCATTCGGACTTATATCCGGTAACCTTGATCTTCTGTCCGACAACAAGTTTTCCGTAATCTTCCTGTGAGCAGGCCATCTCATAAATAAAGTATGCGCCTTCATTATCCTGAGTATAGATGGTAGCCTTATCTTCCCACCATGACTGCTTATCCTGAACGAAAGTTTCTACAACAACTTCTGACTCAAGCTCTGCATCAACATATTCCTGATATGTCATAACACCTTCGGACTTGGTGAAAACATCGTCCTCAGCAGGTCCCTCTGTAGGTTCGGGTGTTGCTTCCTCTGTAGGTTCGGGACCGGGTTCCTCTGTAGGCTCAGGGGTTACTTCCTCTGTAGGCTCGGGTGTTGCTTCCTCTGTGGGCTCAGGGGTAACTTCCTCTGTGGGCTCAGGGGTAACTTCCTCTGTAGGCTCGGGTGTTACTTCCTCTGTAGGCTCGGGTGTAGCTTCCTTTGTAGGCTCGGGTGTTGTTGCCTCTTTTGTAGGCTCGGGTGTCCCGGTTGCCTTGTTTTCCTCATTCTTCTTGCCACAAGCAGCAAGTGACAATACAAGTACAAGGATGATCAATAATGCAGAAAATTTCTTCATTTCAGTTTCTGCCTGCATATAGCAGGCTTCCTCCTTTTTTCTTAGACTTGCAAAAAACAAATATAGACACCATTATACATAGTTTTTTTACAAACTTCAATACGAAATTCATCGTTTTTTAATGCGTTTTTTTGTGAAATCTGCCAAATTTACGGCAATAATTCCCAACCATGCAACAAAAAGAATAACCAGAAATACCTTTGCCGGAGTCGGAAGCGGTCCAAGTTCCTTGCCCGATCCGCCGGAAGTCCTCTCAATACTGTCAAGATGATACAGCGACGTCATATCGCTGAAAAGCTTTGTCATAAACTCTTCGTCAACGGTCTGTTTTCTTCTTGCCGCCTTTGCCGCATTCTCTATCATCTGTCCGGCCGCGTCCCTAAGGGACGTAGAACCGTTAAATACAGGAGTTACAAAGGTGTTATCCGTGTTCTCAAGCAGCATCTTTGCCGCTTCAATCTTTACATGATAGTAAAGGTTGTTATCGGTACCGCATTTGCTTAAGTAATCCCGATATTCATCGGTTTCGCGTGCCTTTGATGTTACCGGAACATACCCTTCCGTCTGTGAATACGCTATCTGCGTCTCATTCGTAAGCAGGAACTGAGCGAAGAGCCATGAAGCAAGCACCACATCCGGATCTTCCTTATTGAATATGCATACCGACGGACCCTGTGATATCATCTTCGGATTTTCCGTATCATACTGCGGTATAGGCATTACCACCGTTTCAAAATCAACTATCTTGTCTTCACTTATATCGCTTAACGGTGCATCGGACCCAAGCCATGACGCTCCCGCCGTCGAGTCGATCGCAAAGAGGCACTGCCCCGCATTCAGGAAATTTCCGGGATAGCTTGAGATTTTAAAAGTTGAGAATGCACGTGTTCCTGCGTGCTCTGCGATGGTATAAAGTATCTCCTTTGTATCATCGTTAAAAATCTGTATGCTTCCGTCCTCACCCGAATACCCTGCATTTTTCTGTTTGAGCATGGTGATGAGCATGTTGTCGGTCGATTTGTAAATGAAAGGTATCATGGTTTTCTGACCGTTTACAGCATAAGTCCCGTCATCATTCTTTTTAAGTGCCGCCTCGGACACTTCCCAAACGAAATCCCATGTCAGGATCTCCGGAATTTTATATCCAAGCCGTTCTACATATGTCTTATTGATATAGCATGCCTCTGTTGACCTCATGAACGGAAGCGCATAGAAGCTGTTGCCCAGCTTGCATTCATTTAAGAACTCCGGGATTATCTCTTCCCGGGACGGTCCGTCAAACTTCAATTCCTTACCCTTAAGCCCGTACTTCGAATCCTCGATGAGATCATCAAGATTGACAACCGTGTTTTCACCCGTAAGATAGGTGGCTATATGATCGGGATAGGTTATACATATATTGGGCGTAGTACCGGTCGAGATATTTGTTATCACGTCATTATATATCTTCCCGTAATCGGTATACAGCCTTATATTTACGGTTATATTCGGATAAAGCTCATGAAAGTCCCGGCTCGCCTTTTCATATATCCTGCTCTGTGTCACGTTGGTATCATTCTTTGCCCAGAAGGTAAGCTCTATCTTTTTGTTTTCATCGAAAGAATCCGGGATGATAAACCCGCTCGTATTTTTTCGCCCGTGACAGGCAGTCATCGAAAAACACATACAAAAAATGCACACATAAAAGATTATTTTCTTCACCATATTCACCTGTCAACCTTAACCCTTGGTGCCGCTTCTCTGAACTCCGGTCATTATCTGTTTTCTGAATACCAGGAACAGAATGATCAGTGGGATCGATATCACGACTACCGCCGCCATCATTGCCGGAATGTTCTCTCGTCCGAAACCGTTCTCACGTATCTCCTGGATACCGTTGGATACCAGATAATACTTTTCATTGTCGGTGATCAGTCTCGGCCAGACATAGCTGTTCCAGCATTCGATGATCTTGAGTATCGTGATTGTGATCATCGTAGGCTTGCACATCGGGATCATCACCCTTATCAGATACTTGAAATCGGATGTTCCGTCGACCTTGGCCGCTTTATAAAGATTTTCCGGTATCTGTTCGAAATTCTCCTTTAACAGATATATATAAAATATCGATGTTATCGAAGGAAGTATGAGTCCCGTAAATGTGTTTCTCATATTCATGTTGGTTATGGTCACAAAATTAGTTATGATAATGAGCTCGTTGGGTATCATCATCAAAGAAAGGAACAGGGTAAACACTATATTTTTGCCCCGGAACTGAAGTCTTGCAAATGCAAATGCCGCAAGAGTGATCACAACCAGCATTACGGCTGTCGTAACAACGGCGAATACTATGGTATTGAAGAAATACCTGCCGAGTGAAACCGTTGTAAAAGCCGAGCTGTAGTTCTCAAGCGTCGGATTTGCCGTAAAGAACTTAGGTATGTATTCCGAGTTGTATGCGCCGTAGCTCTTTACCGAGGAAAGTATCATCCAGTAAAACGGGAACAGGACGACAATCCCCCAAAAGGCAAGGAATACGTATTTTAATATATTTAAAACAATGTTTCCCGGTTTTTTCATATATTTCGATCTCCTTATGTCAGACCTTGACAACACTCTTCCTGCTTACCATAAGATTTATGCAGGTGATCGTGAGTACGATAACAAAAAGGATCAGTGCAGCAGCAGATGCATACGAAGGATATCCTCCGCTGTTTCCATAGAGCATGTCATAAATATAACCTACTATCGTATTCATTCCGGCGACATTCAGGTCTGTTCCGAAAAGTGCAACCGCATCCGAATAAGCCTTGAACGCGCCTATAAATCCGGTGATCACGAGATAGAATATCATCGGTGATATCATCGGAAGGGTTATCCTTGTAAATACCCTCCACTTCGGTGTGGAATCTATCTTTGCCGCCTTATACAGATCGTCTTTGACGCTCGCGAGCGCGCCGGTAAGGATAAGTATCTTGAACGGCATAACGATCCAGACGGTATAGATGCACAGTACAAGCATCTTTGCCCAGTAGGGTCCGTCTATGAAATCCACCGATTCCCCTCCGAAAAGGTTTATCAGCATGTTTATCATACCATCCGAATATGCCGTCTTCTTAAACAGGATCATGAATACCAGACCTACTGCCAGAGTATTTGTGACATAGGGCAGGAAAAACACGGTCTGGAAAAGCTGGCGAAGCTTCTTTATCGAGCTCAGCGCCATTGCTATGAGCAGGGATGTTATCGTTGAAAGCGGAACCGTAATGATAACAAGTATGAAGGTATTCTTCAGTGCCTGCAGGAAATAAGTATCATGCAGCACATATGAATAATTGTATGTTCCTATACCTGTATGAGTCTGTGATGCAAAATTGTATTCCTCCTCAAAAGAATATATGAAAACATCCACCAGAGGATATATCATGAACGCTGCCAGGAAAATGATCGCCGGCAGAAGATAAAGCCAGCCCTTGAGATTGTTTTTCTTCATTTTATTTCTTCCCGTACTCCTTTCTCACCTGGCTCCCGAAATAGATCCTTTCTCCCGTCTCCGAATTGAAGATAAAGGTTTTCATCGGCTTCAGGCTGAATTTCACCTTCTCTTTTCCTGCGGTTATCGTGGTTTCGGCACTCACGATGGAACGTATCTCGACATTTTCCGATGCCTCGTGCGTGGAAACGATGGTGGTATCTCTTCCCATGACTTCCAGTCCCTTTAAATTAAGCTCCAGCTTACCGTTCTCATCGACTATGAAGCCTTCGGGCCTTATCCCGACAAACACCTCACAGTCATCTGTCTTTTCAGCCTTAAGAACAGGTTTGCCGCCTATGCATATCATCCCGTCCCTGACATTTCCTTTAAAAACATTTATCGGAGGCGTTCCGAGGAACTTTGCAACAAACAGGTTTTTCGGATCGTCATAGACATCCTGCGGCTTTCCGATCTGATGAACAACGCCTTCCTTCATAACAACTATGATATCCGAGATGCTCATTGCCTCTTCCTGGTCATGAGTTACAAAGATGGTCGTTACCTTCGTTTCTCTCTGTATCCTCCTGATCTCCTCACGTGTCTGCAGACGAAGTCTGGCGTCCAGATTTGAGAGCGGTTCGTCAAGCAGGAGCACCTTCGGTTCCTTAACCAGAGCGCGCGCGATCGCGACTCTCTGCTGCTGTCCTCCCGAAAGCTCACCCGGCTTTCTGTCCATAAGAGTATCTATCTGTACCAGTTTTGCGGCCTCAAGCACCTTTTTCTCCATAACATCCTTAGTAAGTTTTTTATCCCCTCTAAAGTTTTTCAAAGGAAACATGATATTATTCCTTACTGTAAGGTGCGGATAAAGAGCATAATTCTGGAAAACAAGTCCTACTCCTCTGTCCTCGGGCTCCAGATCGGTCACATCCGTATCACCGAAAAACACTTTCCCACGTGTAGGCTTCTCAAGACCGGATATAAGATTCAGTGTTGTACTTTTACCGCATCCCGAAGGTCCCAGGAGTCCAACCAGAGTTCCGTCCGGTATTTCAAAGGTAAAATCATCCACGGCAACAACTTCGGTTTTGATCTTCCTGTTTCTGTTAGGAAATATTTTTGTCAGATTTTCGAGAACTACTTTCATAAATCTACCACGCTTTCTATATCCCCGGGTCTGGTTTTAAGTCTATGCGGCACGTATATCCGTACCTGCAGCACACGCCCTCTTTAAGGATATCATTTTCCGTTAACGATAACAACGGGACGGTATTCTGACACAGCATAAACTGTTTTTCGAATACCGTCCCCGTAAAAATCCGTGCCAACCCGTTAGGCACATTATAATAATTTTACCTTGAAAAATCAAGAACTTTCAAAAAATCTCTTTTTTGGATAAACGCATAACCTTTCTGTAACTTAATGCCGCAAGCACGCCGACCAGCAGCAGGAACCCTAAGGTTATAAGATTATGCTCAACCTTCATTCCCAAAACTACCGCCAGAGTGCCGAGTGCCATACCGGCGAACATATTCGGAAACATGTAGATTGCCACAGCCGAACTCTGCTTTATGACTTCGACCTCGTTTTCCCAGTCAAGCCTTATATGCTTTACACCGCACACACATCCCCATGCGGTTGAAAATGCACACATCGCGATACCAAGCACAAGATAAAGTGCTGATTCGATGACCGGAGTATGTGTCGTGATGCAGAAACAAAGTATGGTAAAGATCATGAAAGGAACGCTCAGGCACATGTTAAACAGCATCTTACCCTGATACAGCTTTTTCTTCTCAATCGGCAGGCTCTGTACTATCCAGTAATTCTTTCCCTCAAGAGAAGGCGTGCTTGTCGTCGTTGAATACATACCTACCAGGAAATACGCAGCAAACGGGATGGCGGGACGTATTACGGAAATACCCTCGGGAGTGGCTTTCAGCATCACCTCGGAAATTTTGTCATACCCAAACACAAGCGCCACGACCCCGGCGATCGTTGCCAGTACCATGCCCAATATCCCGTTGGTCATATATACGGTCGAACCGGTCATCCTCTTAAACTCCTTAAATGCAACCGCTTTTACTACGCTGTTCTTTTTCTGTGCCTTCATCCTGAAATTCTTTGACGCAGCATGGGATTTCAGCTTTGAATTGATACTCCTGTAAGAACGTCCGACAAGTAAAAATACAACAGTAAACAAAAGGATGCTAACTCCGACAAGCAGCAGGATATCGGATTTTCCCAGATCATTTACGGCATTTGAGAACCAGCCTGCCGGAAGATATATATCCGAAACACTGTCCATCGCACCGGAAGTAACTTCGATAATCTCCTCAACCTTGTCATTTCTGAACACATCCTCGATAAGGAAACGTGCCGCAAAGATCAGGAGAACAAGCAGTATGGTAAGTATGGTCTGGATTAAGGTCTTGTGCCTGAATCCGGAGCCTATCCTTGCTATCAGGAAACCAAGGAAGGAAGCTATCAGCATCGGTATTAACGGCAGGAACAGAGATAAAACTATCCAGAGCGGATAAACGTAGATTGCCGGTTTTACATATATCCCGTATCCTATCAGCATCGAAACGGAAATGCTTGCATACCACGGCATACTGTTTATATACATGTACATGAACTTGCACGCCGCTACGGAGCTTGATTTAAACGGCAGTGACATCAGCATGTCATATTCCTTGAAATTAAAAAGATATCCGTTTGTCTTTATGAATGTGAAAATAAAAGCCAGTGCGCTTATCATTGTTGCGCACATCCCGGGCATCGAGCCCGCAAGCCCGTATTCACCGTACCCTATACACATGGCTACACAGTATGCCATAAGCATAAGATACAGCAGACCGACTCCTATAAAGCCGCCCACTATCTTTTTTCTTTTCTTTTTATCCTTGCAATATCTGTACAGGTTTACCCTGCTTGTAGACAAAAGCAAGGCTTTAAGTAACAGTATATTTTTATTTTTCACTTTCTACCTCCAGGAATGCTTCTTCAAGCGAATGTCCTTCCGTCAGCTCATCCATGGTTCCCGAAGCTATGATCCGGCCCTTCTTTATCATGGCTACCTTGTTGCAAAGCTTCTCGGCTACATCAAGCACATGGGTTGAGAAAAATATAGCCGTTCCCTTGCTGCACATATCCCTCATTATGCCCTTCAGGATAAATGAAGCCTTCGGATCGAGGCCTACGAACGGCTCATCGAGTACCAGAAGCTTGGGATCATGTATAAGTGCGGATATTATTGCAAGCTTCTGCTTCATTCCGTGGGAATAAGAATTGATTGTATCCCCAAGGGATTCTGTTATCTCAAAAGCATCCGCATATTTCTTTATGCTCTCTTCACGTTCCTTCGTTCCTATCTCAAAGACATCGGCAATAAAATTCAGATACTGTATACCGGTTAAGCTCTCATAAAGATCGGGATTGTCCGGGATATAGGCCGTAACTTTCTTACACTCCATGGGTTCCTTTTTTACTGAGTGCCCGTCAATAAGGATTTCTCCCTCTTCAAAATCAAGAACTCCCACGACCGCACGGATCGTGGTCGATTTCCCGGCTCCGTTGTGCCCGATAAAGCCGTAAATATCTCCGCTCATTACCTTAAGAGATACGTTATCGGCAGCCTTTTTCCCTTCGCCGTAGGTCTTTGAATAATTTTTGATCTCCAGTATTACTTTGTTTTCCATATGATGTCCTCCCTATAATATCAATCATGATTGACATCTGATTGAAGTTTCCCATACGCAGCTCTGGTCTCGTCCGAGGTTGCTGCACTTACATAGTATGTCATTTCAGCTGTTTTCACTTTGATGCAGATGCCGTTTTCAGGATTAAGGAACACCCTGCATCCGCTTTCTCCGTCAACCGTAAAATTTCCTTTAAGAAGCTTATCCATTCCGAACCCTGCTATCCTTACAAAGTGTATGGAATCAATGTCCTCTCTCATCGTAATACTTTCAATATCTGCGATATCGATCACATAGTCATCCGACAGATGATGGCAGATAAGCTGTCCGTCTTCTATGTTCAGCTTTATCGGAGTAGCCTCCGCCATGCCTATATATACCATCGTCGCCACAACAAAAAGCAGCATCAGCGCGATGATCCCGGTTATTAATTTCCCGACCGGATGCGCTATATTTATCGTTCCGCCTACGCCGACCCTTTTCTTTACATTCAGTCTTTTATTATTTGGATTGTAATAAAACAATCCTCCAATCCAGTAATCGTCTTCGTCGGCCACCACCGAAACCTCGTTTTGGTATCGGTTTTCAATCTTTTTGTTCCTAAATACATAGATACCGGTTTCCATCATGATCATCGCGATATACAGAAGAGAACCGATGAGCATTCCCATTTCCGAATAATTGAACGTAAAAAACAGTAAAACCGCAAGCATGAACACTACATTTATCCATACGGATATCACAGACAGATCGGAGAGATTTTTCTTTAGCGCCCTGTTATAATTTGCATTGATGGCGGAATCCTCGGAGATCACCTCATTCTTTACTCCGTCCATTACGAATGCCAATACCGTCATCAGAAGTCCTACGCCCCAGAACAGCGCCGTCACTCCGAATATGAGAAATTGGCCGGTCAAACTACTGTTTACCTTTATCACCTCAAGATCGATAAGAAGTGCCGCTGCGACTATGAGCAGACCTGTTATATTAGGGATCAATACCCTCCTTTTATCCAGGGTACGGATAACTCCGACATTCTTAAAATCTGTCAGGTTAACACCCTTTTCGTTCATTATCCCCAGGCTTCTTTTCAGGCTTTTCATTTCCCTGTTGCCCATGAAGAACGGGCACATGATCCCTATAAGTGAAGCATAAAAGGCTATCAGCCAAAGAGTAGTCTGAAAGGATATGCCATGTAAGATCACAAGTACCAGACCCACCGCAATACTCAACAGTAAGATCATAACTGCCTGTCTGCGGCGTTTCACGTATATTCCGTCCACAACTTTCTCCGTTTCACCTTCACAGTATTCCTTGCGTTTTGTCACGCCGAATATCAGCTTGGCTTTTCTCCAATTTTTCGGATAAAGCACAAGTAACATTATCAGCTCTACAGGTATTAAGCAAAGACACATTACCAGGCCAAATATAAATGACATTATATCGTGCCTCCTTCCCAATAGCTGTTCACCAGATCGATAAATTCCTGTTTTTCAACCCCGGAGATCCTTGTTTCGGAAACAATCCTCTTAAGTTCAGCTTTATTTGCGTCGGAGACGGTTGCTTCTTTTTTGATCTCATTCCTGATCCTGGCGCCGTTTTTACGATCTGTCATTATATATCCTTCTGTTTTAAGCAGCTGATAAGCTTTACTGACAGTCATGGTATTTATCCCCATCTCCAAAGCAAGATCCCTAACAGTCGGGAGCTTTTCCCCCGACTTCAGTTCCCCGCTGGATATTCCCATCACTATCTGGTTCCTGAGCTGCATATATATCGGAACGTCCGACAGTTCATCTATTCTTATGATCATTTTGTTTCCTTCCCGCAATCCGATCTTACTTTTCTATCAGAGCTTCTTCTTGTCAAATACTGCCATCCCTATTATAACACAAACAACTATCATAATGGAAGCAATAATTATGCTTCCCGTAAAATCCGACACCTGAGCCGTACCCTTGCAAAGTGCCATGCCGTCGGTAAGCTTCATCGGCATGTAATCGCTTAATTTCGGAACGTACCCAAGAAGAAAAGTTACGAAGAAAACGGCTCCGGTTCCAAGAAGCACCTGTCCGCTGTTACCGGCTATCGTGCCGAACATCGCGATAAGGCTCATAAGCAGCATGCCCAGCAGCCACACAAAGAGCATTGCAAGGAAAATATGCGGTACTTCATCATCACCCCAGAAATATTTAGCATAAACAAAGGTAATCCCGGAGTATAAGACAAACATTGCGGTCCATGTTGCAAATCCGGTAAGAAGCTTTGAAAAATATATCTTTCTCCTGGAAAGTCCCTTTGTTACAACCTGGATCAGCGTTCCCTTCTGGTATTCGCCCGTAAAGCCGTTACAGCTTAAGAGAAGCATTGCGATGATCGCCATAAGAATATTCTTAAAATACTGCTCCCAGCAAGTAAAAGCCGTTATATTCACAGTACCCAGCGTAAGCCCCTGCTCTTTAAACGTATCCTTCATCATGTCATACAGCCACGGTGTCAGTTTAGCTATGGCCGGGTTTAATATCCCGAACAGGATAAAAATGATACTAAGGATGAGCAGCCTTCCTGTACGCGTGAGTTCCATCCATTCTTTTTTTATATACGCATTCATTATTTTTCTCCTATCGCATCAATGAATATATCTTCCAGTGTTACCTCCTGCTTTTCCATGCTGACAAACGGTATGCTGCTGTCGGCAAGATATCTTAAGAGTTCAGGAAGCATAGACCGATCCTTTAAAATTACCCTGTCTTCGTTTATCCGCTCCAGCTTAAAGGCTTCAGAAAGTATTCCGGCATCGGCTTTTCTTTCCAGCCTGATCTCGAAAGCATCTCCCCTATGCCTGTTTTTCACCTCGTCAATGCTGCCCTGCATGACTATCCTGCCTTCATTGAGTAAAGCCATCTCATCGCAGATATGCTCGACATCCGAGAGAATATGTGTTGAGAAGATGATCGTAGTCTCCTCCTTGGCCGCTACAAGGATTTCAAGTATCTCCTTTCGTCCCAGAGGATCAAGCGCAGAAGTCGGTTCATCACAGATCAGCAGTTTCGGTTTTGCAAGCAAAGCCTGGGCTATACCGAGTCTCTGCTTCATGCCTCTTGAAAAGCCCTTTATACGGTGTTTTTCTTCTCCGAGACCTACAAGCCTGAGCATCTCCTCACTTCTGGTACGGATTTCATTTTTGTCCATCCCGGTTATCTCTCCGCAAAACCTGAGATACTCTTTCGGCGTCATAAAGGAATAGTATTCCGGAACATCGGGAAGATAGCCTATATATTTATTCGTCTTATTGTTTCCGTATTTAACCTTTTCACCCGCTACGCGGATCTCACCCTTATCCTGAGCCATAAGTCCGAGCACAAGCTTCATGGTAGTTGTCTTTCCTGCTCCGTTCCTTCCCACAAAACCGAAGACTTTTTTCTCGGGAACCTTTAAATTCAAACCTCTTAGTACCTTTTTATCGCCGAAGTGTTTCTCAAGTCCTTCAATTTCCAGCACGTAACGATCTGTCATAATGTCACCTCTAAAACCTTTTTACTTTTTATACGGTCTTACGCATCCTCTTTGCCAAGTACAAAATAAAGCACCGGTCCTATGAATTCCATGCCTACAATAGTTATTATAACCCAAAGCGCCCTGCTGCCCCTTTTATAGTTCTCATGGGTGAATATGTGGCGAAGAGTTACAACGAGAAGTATTATCTCTGCTATTACCAACGGGATGATAAAAGGTAAAAAATCTTTAAATTCTGTCATAACTGACCTCCTGTATAAATGTTTGTATTGTTTGTATGTTTTGTATTACTTACTGTGATACACATAATACACTATGTTTTTGTTTTTGTCAATATGTTTTTAAAAAAAAGCAGCTGTATTTACACAGCTGCCTCAGATTCTTTCCTTATGAAATTTAAAATTTCCTTTTCCGTCCGTTTCCATTATCATATATGAAGGAAGTCCGTCCCTCGGTCTGGAAATGCTTCCGGGATTTGCCACCCACACACCGTCCTTTTGTAAAAGCTTTTGAACATGTGTATGTCCGAACAGAACCACATCATAGCCGTTTCCCACAGCAAAGTCCATCAGCTCCCTGTCACTGAAATACGGAAGCCTGTTGCCATGCTCGATATGTACCCGTTTTCCTTCTATATCAAGATTTAAAACAGAAGGCTCTCTTGTAAAAAAATCACAGTTTCCCGAAACTCCGTGTACCCTGCACCCTAATCGGTCTCCGATATAATCGAAATCCGAACTTCCGTCCCCGCAGTGCAGTATAAGGTCGAGCTTACCGATTTTTTTCTTTAGTATTTCTATGTTTTCGGTTCTTCCGTGTGAATCGCTTATTATCAGAATCCTCATGATCCTACCCCGCATTCGTTATCCGGATATTCGTTATTGCACACTGATCGCCGGTCAGGGCCGTATAAACGTGCTTAGGTCCCTCAGGAATGACTATCGTATCCTTTATGAGAATACCGAAATTCTCCGTAGTAACAGTTATCACATTGCCTTCACGGGAATAGGTAACACTTACATCCATACCTTCACGGTTAACTTTTTTCCATGCATCCCAGCCTGTAAAAGCACCATTCCTGCTTACCGTAAGCTTATTTTCAACCGCTTCATTGCTTTCCATATTCTCTCCGTCAAGCCTCAAAAGCGCATACTCCCTGTAGCCCGACCCCCATACCTTCTTATCGTCGGAATAGAAAAGGCTTATATAAGGACAATGCCAAATAAGTCTTGCCGTAGGCAGACTCATAGTATGGAAGCTGATCTTCAGCCCGTCGGTAACGGGAATGCCTAAAGTTGCATCAGTCCTGTTCCCGTCAACCTGAACATTCGGGATATCTCCGGCCGGACAATTTATATAGCTTATCTCCTCCGCTATCCTGTTGATATGATCCGGTCCGATCATTTTATCGGACTTTTCAACTCTGACTCCGTTTATGACACACTGCTCGCCGGTAAGTCCGATATATACAAATCTTGAGCTGTCGGGCAGTGCGACCGTTATTTCTTTCTTAGTACTGCCGTCATTTATCTTTATAAGTACATGATCCTTCCACTTTACGGCCTCAAGCTCATAAATTGTACTTTTTTGAGTCTTTCCTTCACTGTCCGGTTCCTTTTTCCCGCTACTCCCGGTGTATTCCTCTTTTATCTCTCTGACACCCTTATTCTCAACCCTGCCGTTGGAATGGATCTCACAGTATTCGAAGTAATTCATATCCCTGATAGTCTTCTCATCATCATGGACACGTCCGTCAAGAGAGTCAAACACTATGAATGCCGGCGCCTGAGTTTTTCCCGATATCTTTGCCAGCGGCTCAAAGCGGAAAAGTACCCTCGTCGGATACGGAGTAATTATGATACCGTCAGAAACGATATCTCTGTATTTTTCGCAAATAATCTCATTCTTTCCGGGAATCTCATCCTCAATGTCGCGTTCCTTCATCTTATAGTCCTGATCGAGATCTATGAGATTCTGCATGACCCTCGCAAGCTCAGGATCAAACTGCGTACCGGCACCTTTTACGATTTCCTCCCTTACAATCTGCTGAGGGATGGCATCCCTGTAGCTTCTGTTCGAAGTCATGGCGTCATACGCATCTGCAACGGATATTATCCTGGCTATTTCGGGGATATCCTCACCCTTAAGCCTTGTCGGATATCCCTTTCCGTCATACCGCTCATGATGGAAAAACGCACCGATGCTCAGATACGGATATTCGCTGATACTTGAAAGTATCTGATTTCCCATGACCGGATGCTGCTTTATTGTACCGAATTCCTCATCGGTAAGTTTTCCCTTCTTGTTTATGATACTCTCGGGAATGCCTATCTTTCCTACATCATGAAGAAGAGCCGCAAAATAAATCTTTTCACATTCATCCTCGCTTTTTCCGATTGCTTCGGCTATCATCCTTGAATACTCGGCAACTCTTACGGAATGTCCGTGCGAATATGTATCCTTTGCATCTATCGCGCTTACAAGTGCAGTTGCCGTCTGCTTGAAAAGCCGCTGTGAATACTTCTGCTGTTCGTTGTAATACTCCTTTTCGGCCTTACGGTACTCTGCTATCTTCCTGTTTCTTAAAAATATGACTATGATCGACACAAAGGTTACCATACTTGTAAAGAAACCGGGAAGACTTGAAAAATCATGCTTTATAAAATATTCCACAAACATTCTTACAAACATGATCGAATAAAAGAACATAGCGGTATAAAAACCGATCTTGCCGTAAAATATGACCATAAAGACTATGCTCATATAAGATACGGAAGACACAACACCCGCCATGCCCGCCAACGGTATCCTCTGCTCTCCGAACTGAAGCACCCCTTCAGAATTCGCGATAATTGGGGTCAGTACATTAAAAACGATATAAAGGGCGATCAGCAGCACAAAAATGAACATCGACGGCTTCTTTCGCGACGCCTTGTCAAACGATAAAACCGGTATTTTCATGCTCTGACCTCCTTTCCGTTAGTTTTTGGACAGCCTGTTCCTTTACGAAAACATGCTGTCCTTTATAAATGCGAAAACTTCTCTTAAATAATTATTGGGCCTGTAAAATACATCCGAGTCGGCGCGGATGGGGCTGACATCTTCAAGTCCCTGCTCTTTGCACAGATATACCGCGCGGAACAGATGGAAATCATTTGTTATAAGGCCAATCGATGCCCCATCCTTAAGGAACACCTTGCTGAACTTAATGTTCTCATTTGTGGTTGTAGATCTGTCCTCTACAATTATACGTCCTGTGTCAATACCTGCAGCAACCAGATATGCCTTCATGACCGCGGCTTCGGAATCGAGTTCGTTCGTCCCCTTTCCTCCGGAGACTATGCAAACCGTATCCGTGTTTTCCCGCAAGTATTCTACAGCTGTATCAAGCCTGTATTTCAATACTTTACTCGGTCCGTCAGGTCTGACCTGCGAACCGAGTACGATTATATAATCCAGTCCCTTCTTTGGATCGTTGCGGGAATATGACACAATGATCACAAGCAATACTGCCGTTACGATAACTGCGATACCCGCTACCGAAGCAAGACAAATGTTGAGCCATACGGGCAGCTTCTTAAAAAGTCCGACTCTAAGTGCGATCCCGATAAGGACCAGTACCACTCCCAGAGCGGTCCAGACCAGAAAGAACGGTGAGCCCGAATGTACACTGTAAATCATATAGCTGTACCATAAAGAAACGGCAGCCAGTATATAAAGTATGATCCTGAGTACCAAATAAGCCTCCTGTTCCGCCCGCTATGCTATTTTCCCGCTTTCACAACTTTCTTCTTCATAAAGATAAGGAAAACTATGGTCAGGCATATTCCAATCGGAATTGAAAGTATTGTTACTCCGATCATATCAAACAAACCGGCCAAAATATAGCTTACAAATGATATTGCGGCAACCGAGAGCGCGTAAGGCAGCTGCGTCTCAACATGCGCGATATGATTACAATGCGCACCTGCCGATGACATGATCGTGGTATCCGAAATAGGTGAGCAATGATCTCCGCATACAGCTCCGGCAAGACATGCCGAGATACCTACGAAGAACAGCGAGCTTGTTTCCGGGAATATTGCGGAAACTATGGGGATAAGGATACCGAATGTACCCCATGATGTACCTGTTGCAAAAGCTATAACGCCTGCAACAAGGAACACTATTCCGGGAAGTGCCCAATGAAGGCCGGAAGCATCCGCCATCATATTTTCAACAAACTTTGAAGCATTAAGCGCCCCCGTCATATTCTTCAGTCCTGTTGCAAGAACAAGGATCGTGATAGCCGGAACCATAGCCATGAATCCTTTTGGAACACACTTCATAGCCTCATCAAAGGTTATTACCTTTCGTGCTATCATATAGATTATAATGAGAATTAACGCGATTATTCCACCCCACGGAAGACCTACGGTTGCATCTGTTTCGGAAAAAGCTTCAACAAAAGATCCCTCTTCTATGTTCTGGAAGCCGTTTCTCAGCAAGCCCCAGACGGATATTACGATCAAAAGCACGATCGGTATCGCAATGTCTATGATCTTGCCCTTTGCGGGACTTGCAGGTCCCTCTTCCTTTACCCTGATTTCTTCTCTCTCGTCATTAAGGGCAACATCAAGCTTGCTTAAGTCGCCTTTTTCTGCCTTGATCTCAAAACCGCTCATCTTACCGTAATCAAAGCCTAAAATGATAAGCACGATTATGAATACAAATGTAAAGATTGAATAGAAATTGTAAGGTATAGCACGTACAAACAGCTCTATGCCCGAATAAGTCTCACTCTCGACACAGCTTGATACTGCTGCCGCCCATGAAGAAACGGGTGCTATCATACAAACGGGAGCTGCTGTAGCATCTATGATATATGCAAGCTTAACTCTTGAAATCTTTTTGCTGTCCGTTACTGGCGACATTACGGAACCTACGGTCAGACAGTTGAAATAGTCGTCTATAAAGATCAATACGCCGAGCACGAATGTTGCAAACAGAGCGCCGGCTTTTGTCTTGATATGCTTCTGCGCCCAATCTCCGAAAGCCCTGGATGCTCCCGATTTATTGATAAGTGCGACGATGATGCCCAGGATCACAAGGAACAGCAGAACACCTGCAGTATCCGAGATTGCCGATGTAACGGCTCCGGTGGTGATCGTATCGACAGTTGTAAGTATCGAGCATTCCGATACCATGAACGCACCGATAAAGATACCAATAAACAGTGACGAATACGCCTCCTTGGTGATCAGTGCCAGAACGATCGCTACAAACGGCGGTAACAGTGACCACGCTTCACCTACAAATGAAAACTCTTCGCCTGCAGTCATCTTAACAATCGAAACGACCGCAATAACAACTAAAAATACAGCGATTGCAATAAACTTAGTTACTTTTTTCATTTTCGCACCCTTCCTTTTATAATTTATAAAATGATAAGATTATTTTATTGCTTTTTCATTTTTATTGCAAGTATTTTTTCACTCACAAACCGCTTAAATATGATATTTCCGGTAAATTTCCCCGTCAAGGGTCTTCCAGACAAATTCATTTCCTTCAAAGAGCATATACCCTCGCGGCGTATCCTCCTTCGGCAAAGAAACCGAACCCGGATTCATATATACAAATCCGTCGTATTCTTCGCAGGCGGAAACATGGGTATGCCCGCAAAGAAGTATGTCCTTATCTTTAAGCGGCGGCAGCTTCTCAATGTTGAAGATATGTCCGTGTGTCGCAAATATCATCCTGTCACCGGCGGGAAGCAGGAAATAATCCGCCATTACAGGAAACTTGAGCACCATCTGGTCAACCTCTGCCTCGCAGTTACCTCTAACGCTGTATATCTCATTCTTATATGCGTTAAGCAGCTCGATAACCTGTTTAGGAGCATATCCTTCCGGCAGATCGTTCCTCGGTCCGTGATAAAGGATATCTCCCAAAAGAAGCATCCTGTCGGCCTTTTCCCTTTTATATCCTTCGATCAGCTTCCCACAGTATAATGCCGAGCCGTGGATATCCGATGCAATAAACAATTTCATACCCGTTTTGTCTCCTTAAACATAATATTCCTTATCCTCATCCACCGAATAACATGCGAGCTTTCCGCCCCTGTCCCTGTATCCGGCTCCCGCATCAATATCCATATATCTCTTGCATCTGAATATCCTTCCGGTATACTCGGGACCGAGCTGATATGAAGGAACATGCCCGCAGATCACAAACCTGTCAAGCTTGTCAAGTCTTTCATGCCCCCAATAATGGATATCTGCGGAATTCAGGAAGCCGTGCTCGTCGTTTTCGACTGCCGCAGCTATGGAGTTTTCAACATCAATACTACCGTCGGGCTTTTCTATCAGATTCCCGCTTTTCAGTCCCGTATGCGTTATTATCGTTTTTCCGTATTTGGGAATGTCGACTTCCGTAAACAGGGCAAGCTCCTTTATGAATTCAAGCATTTCATCCTGCTTTTCCTTTTCAAGCTTTTTTATCCCGCCGATAGTGCTCTCGCCAAAGGATTTGATCCACTGGCTCTCCGTCAGTGCACCCTCCATATACATCTGGGCCATCAGCTCATGGTCGCCCTTCAGCATTAACGCATCACCCTTTTCCGTCATCTCTTTGACCATAAAAAGGATCTCCACACCATTCTCACCCCTGTCAAGGACGTCTCCGTTTACTATCAGGAAGTCTTCTCCGCTTTTAAAGCAGATCTCTTCCAGTATTTTTTTAAACATATCCATATCTCCGTGAATATCAGAGATAATATAAGTCGCCATCAGTTAATATCCCCCTCTCCGACTGCAATTTCCCGTACAGGTATTATTCAGACATAATAGAATATTTTACTATATTTTTCTCTGAAATTCAACAAAAAAAATACCGGAACTTTTTAGAAACGGTTTACAAATCTTGCCCTGTTCCTTTTCAAGTCCCGGTATGTTGTTATTCGTTTTTGTTTTCAGAAGCCTATCTCTTTTAATACCGTATCGATAAGCTTAGCGTTCTTTATTGAGAAATCGGAAGTTACGTGAGGTTTCTCGCCCAAAAGAATGCAGCGTCCGAGCTGTTCTATCTCCAAAGCATAGTTCTGCGGAACAAAGACCTTTCTTTCCTTCATGCCTTCCGGAGTATATATACGGTAGCTCACTTCACCTTCCTGATTGTACTCGACATCCGACCTGATCGAGCCCTTTGAACCGTGAACATACAGCCTGTCATATCTGGAATTCGTGTTCTGTCCGAGCACCATTCCCACATTGAACGCGGCTCTCGCGCCGTTCTTAAACCTGATCAGCCCCGCGGTCATATAGTCAACCCCGAGCTCCGAAAACTCTGCTGAAGCCTTTACCATATCCGGTTCGGAATCTATGAGGGACATAATCATGGTCGTACAGTAGCAGCCGAGATCGTACATCGCACCGCCGCCGAACTCCTTATGCAGCCTGAAATCCTCCTTGTAGCCCTGCGTGACAAAAGCTGTATCAATGTAATCAACCTCACCGATAATGCCGCTCTTAACATCATTCTTCAGGCTCTCAACATAGGGACTGTGAAGATATGCATACGCCTCCATAAGATAAACTCCGCATTCCTCCGCCGTCTTATACATTTCCTCCGCCTCTCCGGCATTTAATGCCAGAGGCTTCTCGCACAAAACATGCTTTCCCGCTTTCAGTGAAGCCTTAACCCATTTCAAATGAATGTCATTGGGGAGCGGTATATAGACCGCCTGTATCTCACTGTCTTCAAGCAGTTCTTCATAGCTTCCGTAAGCCTTTGGAATGCCGTACTCCTTTGCGAAACGCTCCGCCTTTTCGGGATTCCTTCCCGCTATTGCGACAAGCTCACAGTTTTCGGCCTTCTTCATTCCCGGGATTGTTGCCCACCTTGCAATATTGGCGGTTCCGAGTATACCCCATTTTACTTTTTCCATCTTTTCTCTCTCCTTTAAACTCCTGTCAAAGCCACCTCGAAAACGCCTTCAGCGTTTCCTCGGTAACAAACCGATGCTCCGCATCTTATGTATCAATTCCATTCTAACATAATTATCTTAAAAAACAATGAAGTATCTTGGTTTCGTTACTACCCCAAACCTTTTTTCTTCAGCCCGTAACTTAAGACAGAATATATTGACAGAGTATGCATAATGAGCTACAATCAGACTGATGAGCATAAACTCCATTACTTTATATCATTTAGTTAAGTTTTGTCATCCTGAGCGTCAGCGAAGGAGCCTTATAACACACATCGGGGAGGAAAAAACATGGAGACAGGATCGGAAGCATATTTATTCGGGCAGATACTCGGAACCCATTCATTTCTTTTGAAGGACGGTTTTCTCCGTCCCGATGAATATTCGGAGATCAAAGCGCAATATTTCCTTCCTGGCGGCGAAACAGGAACCGCCGCAACCGTTCTTGATTCTCTCGGGGTATCCGTAAAGATGGACGGAACATGGATCGGCACTGAGGTCGCACCGATGCTCAAAGCCTTCTATTCGGAAAAGAAAGTGGATCTCTCATCAATGACCTTTCTCAAGGACGATCCCGGAGTCATGGACTATGTCGTTATTGCCGGTCTTGTGCGTTCTCCGATGGGAAGATTCCAGACACTGTTCTCAACAGGCGAAAGATGGTGGGGCGTCCCCAAGGAAGAGGATATAGCAGGCTGTAAGGTGGCTGCCATAGATCCATACTTTAGGGAGGAAACGGAGCTTGCCGCAAAGCTTTGCATAAAGCACGGTATCCCCTATGTTACAATTGATTCGCGCCATGATACTTTTCTCCATGAGCATGCGGCCATCAACGTCGTTTCGAAGGAATGTACCGAAAATGACTATAAGGGTATGGCTCCCGAAGAAATCATGAAGCTTATGATGTCCGGATCTGACGGACTTACTATAATCACACAGGGCGACGGGGAAATGCTCTACGGAAGAAAAGGTGGGGAAATCCGCCGTATGAAGCCGTTCAACGTAGAAGTAAAAAGCACCTTGGGCGCCGGCGATACCTTTAAGGCCGGCTGTGTATACGCCCTCCTTAAAGGTAAAACCGATGAAGACATCGTACGTTTTGCAAGTGCATGCTCGGCGATCGCAATATCAAGATTCCCGCTTCCCCTGAATCCGCCCCGCCTTGAAGAGGTTACAAAGCTCATCACCTGAGCTTAAGACAGATCATTGGTATATGTTATAAATGTCAAGAAATATATTTATCCGTCACATATGTGAAACGGATCAAAACTTAAATCCGAGTGCCTTTATGAAACGTTCCGTAATTGCATTATTCTGGTAGTCGCCCAAAAGATGAACGTTTTCTGCCGGGATCCTTCCTCCCGCCATGCTTGCGTGTCCTCCGCCCGTTCCAATACCTTCAAGTGCCTTGGCGACAACCTTTCCGGCATCGACGTCGCTTCTCTCGGAACGTACCGAAAACTTGAAACCGTCCTTACGCTCGCAGTATATGACCGCAACCTCAACTTCTATGAGAGAAAGTATAAAATCCGCTACCATTGCTATCATCGCATCCGGGCACGGGAACGGAATGAAGGAAACCCCAAGGAAATCAAACACCTTGATATTTTCAATGGCAGCGCCAAAGGATTTCAGATCGCTGAACTCAATGTTGTTCATCTCAAGCTTCGCCAGCTTTTCCTCGTTCACCCGGTGATTAAGATAGCTGAAAGCCGATATATCTTCGTCACGAACACCTCTCGAAAACTGAAGGGTATCCATTTTTATGCCGTACAAAAGCAATGTGGCCATATCGGAATCCATATCAAGATTAAGATCCATGAAGTATTCAGTGATAATGGAGGCACAAGCACCGACAAGGCGGACATCCTTGTACAGATACTCCACATCCTCATTCTTTGAAGTAGTCGGATGATGGTCTATCGCAGCAATCTCATCTCCCACAAGGTCTGTGATATTTCCGGCATTCTTCTGAGAATCCACACAGATGATATAATCCTCCGCTTTCATTTCATGGCATATATCATGGTCCGCAAACATCTCAATCCCGAACATTTCAAGCATCTTCGAGGATCCGAACTTATCTATGTCACCGTCATAACATATTGTCGAGGATATCCCGAACTCTTTAAGAATATACTGCAGACCAGCCGCCGACGCTATGGCATCGGGATCGGGGATATTATGCGTCTGTATATAAACTTTATGTCCTTTACAGATTTCTATCAGCCTTTTGATATCTTGTTTCTCCGTCATCTTTTTTCACTCCTTGACAAATGTTTAAATATGTCTTACAGCCTCAAACCTCTGCATATGATAATCCTCATCGGGTCTGATCCCGCCTTTTTTCAAAGCAATCGAGATCTGATCGTCAACGGTATCCACCCCCTCAAGATCCGGCAGGAGCAGTCCGCGTCTTCTGCCGCATGAAACGATTACCCCGTATTTCTTCACATCGAGCTCGGCCTTGGAAGATATATCCTCCGCAGGGCTTAATACATCCACGTTTATATCCAGCCATTTCAGTTCATCAGGGCGGATGGCATCAAATCGCGGATCGTTGACCGCGGCGCTGATCGCGTTGTTGATTATCTCCTTTGCGACAGACGGGGTTGTCGGTTCGGTAGTCCCGATACAGCCCCTCAGCTCTCCGAATTTATGGATTGAAACAAAAGCTCCCGCTCTCGTTGTCTTCATTTCCTCAGCGATATCATCCGGCACAGGAATGGTCTTATGATAGAGCACATAGCTTTCAAGAGATTGTCTCGCAAGCCTCACATAACCGTCGCAGCTTTCTTTTTTCGCGTCAATCTCACTCTTTATCTTCTTTAAGTATTCATCGAGAAAATGCCTGTTCTCATCAACACCCAAGGGCTTAAAGGTACAGATTCCGTAACCTACTCCCGTTACATCCTGATGACTCAGCCGCTTTGCCTCAACACCCAGTCCGTCAAGAGCTCCGGCCATGATCACAAACGAGCGGTGTCCGCATTCTGCTGCCTTCCTACAGAAATTCTCATCAAAATCAAACAGCCTCCCAAACTCTGCCTTTGAGCATACATCCATTATACGTTCATCATATTCCGGACCTTCTTTTGCAAATCCGTAAGGTCCCGACTCCTTAAGCTTATGTGAAAGATCTCCGCTTGCAACAAGCACAGCCTTTCTGCCAAGTGAATTAACAGCGTCTTTTATCATCGTGCCGAACCGGTAATGATCGGCGAGCGGGAGTCCCGAAAGTCCAATCCTTATCAGCCTGAAATCAGTGTATTTTTTCAATATGAACCATAAAGGGACCATTGTCCCGTGATCAAGATTCTTATCCTTCTCACCAAGTACCCCTGCCGGGAAATCATCTTTATCCGCAAGTTCACACAACTTGGCTGAAAGCTCCGTATCATACTCGACATCAAACCTTACCGAAGGAGCTCCGAACGACGCAAAAGATCCCTTAGCGCCCGTTCCCGGTGAGATATGGAAATAATCTGCATACATAATCGAATGAGGACTGGTTATTATGATTGTTTCGGGTTTTAATGCCGCAATTTTTTCCGCAACCTTCATATAGCTGTCAGTTGTCTCTTCAACGCTCTTTTCACTTCCTCTGCCGACCTCGGGTACTATCATCGGCGGGTGGGGCACCATAAAGGCACCGAGGATCCCGTTATTCTCCATAGCCTGTTCCATCTCCTTTCGTTGAACCGTTTTAATGTCATTCCAAAAAACAAGATCCGGATCAAAATACCGATCCGGATCAGTAGCCCGTCAATACGGGTTCAACCGGCATCGGATAATCTCTTTCAACGCTTAATCGTATCTCTCCCTCTGCTTCCTTCACTTTGGAATCAATTTCCATGATCTCGTTCTGGTAAATATCCTTTGCCCGCATTATGTTTTCTTTTGCTTCTGCAATTCCTGCCTCAGCCTTTAAGATTTTTGCCTTCTGTCTTCGCTTTGCTATGAATCTGAAGAACCACAGCGAATTTAAGATTTTCTGAGCCTCGACCAGCTTCTTCTGGTGCTCAATCATAGAATTCAGAGCTGCTTCTATCGCTTCGCTCCGCTTAAATTCAGCCGCGCTTTCCAGTTCAAACTGTTTGTCCCTCAGCCTTCTCTTAAACTCTTCCTCACGTTCGGCTATCCTCTTGTTGCAGCGGAGTATCCATGCTGTATATTCTTCTTCATAACGCTTAAGCGCCAGCTCGCGCAGCCTGCGGATTTCTCCGGCTTTTCTTTCCGCTTCCGCCTTGCGTTCTTCCTCTATTCTTCTGGCTGCCTCGGCTATACGCTCCTCGGCTGCTATACGTTCTTCTTCGGCTCTGCGTTCCTCTTCAAGTCTGAGCTTGTACTCTTCCTCTGCCCGGCGTTCCTTTTCCGCCCTGCGTTCTTCTTCACGACGCCTGAATTCTTCTTCGGCTCTCAGTTCTTCCGCAACTATATCTTCAACGCGCCTCTTATCGGAAGCCGCACTGTATTCCGCAATCCTGTAATCACCTGCCGGCATATAAGATGCTGCGGTATGTGTGTCATCCGCTGTTATGTATTGTTCCTGAGCACCGGTATTTTCTACTTCTGTCGAAGACGCCATAACGTTCTGCTCCGGAGCCGTTTCAAACTCCTGTGAAATCCTCCGTTCGGTTTCCTTTATAATGTTTTCCTCAAAAGCTACCCCCGCAGCCACTTCGGCCTCAAGCTCACGAGCAACCTGCAGATCTTCTTCCAGGACATGCTCGTCGGCTGCCACATACTCGTCCATGACGCCGTATTCTTCTACATCCTTTTCTTCTGTGTCTGCAAAATCCTCTTCAACCTTTGACGTCTTTTTCTTCTTTCCTATAACGCCGATCTGTTTAAGATACTGGGCAAGGGTAGTTCCGAACAGATCCCTGGATTTTCTTCCCATAGCCTTTATCTTTGCCGCGTACTTCTTATTCTCGTCGCAGATTTCGGTCAGCGAAGCTGCTTTATTGTCTCCTCCGTATTTTTTAAGCAGGAGTTCTATCAGCTGTTCATATTCATTTTTATTATCTTTAGCGTTTTCTGTCTTCATCAGATTTAAAACTCCCGCAAATACAAAAGGTTACCTATCATGTTTTAGTTTTTTCAGTTCCGTTATCGCAAACGGAATACTTATCATCATTGTACATACATCCGCAACGGACTGTGTTATCTCAACACCCGTAAGCCCGAACAATGCCGGTAAGATAAGCACTGCCGGTATGAAGAACAGTCCGTTCCTCGCCGATGCGGTAATTGAAGCCCTGACGCCTTTTCCGATGGACTGGAGCATCATATTGGTCATGACTATGAATGCATTCAGCGGCAAGATAACCGACTGGCATCTAAGAGCCGTTTTCCCGACCTCGATTACCTGCAGTCTCATCGCAGCATCCGCATTTTCCGAATCCGAGATAAACAATTCAATGATCCCGGGTGCAAAGATAAAGCAGACAGCACCTACGATCACAAGGAAGATCGTCCCCCACTTAACGCAGTAATAAAAGCCTTCCTTTACCCTTTCCTTCTTTCCCGCTCCGTAATTAAACGAACATACCGGCTGATAACCCTGTCCAAAACCGATAAGTGCGGAAATAAGCAGCATCATTACCCTCGTGGTTATCGACATTCCCGAAATTGCAGCGTCCCCTCCGAGATCGCCCGCCGTCCTGTTAAGCAGAGTAGTTGCGACAGCGGCAAGACCCTGTCTGAAAAGAGACGGGATACCGCCGTTTATTATCTGAAGTATATAATATGTGTTAATCTTAAGATTCCTGATATTCAGACGGATGTTCTCACCCTTGCGGCTTCCTATCAGGAGAATGAAAAAGCTGGTAATCTGTCCCGCTACCGTAGCTATTGCAGCTCCCTTGATGCCCATGTCGAACGCAAGGATAAGCAGCGGATCAAGTATCATGTTTATGATCGCGCCCGATACAAGTCCGATCATAGCGTAAACCGCACTTCCCTGGAATCTCAGCTGGTTATTTATAACAAACTGTCCCATCATGAACGGTGCGCCGAACAGAATGATCCCCGCATAGCTCTTAGTCATCTCAACGGTGGATGCCGAAACATCCGATGACACCAAAAGCCCTATCAGGCCGTCAATGAATACATTTCCAAATACAGCTACCAGTAACCCTAAAGAAATTGCAAGAACAAATCCGGTAGTAGCCATCTCGGAAGCTTCCTGCTTTTTTCCGGCTCCGAGCATTCTTGAAAGAAAATTCCCGGAACCATGCCCGAACAGGAATCCAAAGGCCTGTATTATCGCCATTACAGGGAAAACGATCCCGACAGCCGCCGTCGCCTGGATGGCAATGTCAGGTATCCTCCCGACAAAATAAGTATCGGCCGTATTATATATACCGGTCACGAGCATGCTGATGACCGTAGGTATGGCAAGCTCCCTTATCAGCCTCGGCACCGGTGTTTCAGTCATATATGCAAATCTGTTCTTAACAACCTTCAAAACTATTTTCCTCTATACACAACTCATTCCTTTCAATACTAACACAAAGTTTAACAATTTTCAATACAATATGAAAAAAAGCGACAGAAAAAAAAGTAGTTGACAAAACTAACGGTCGGTAGTATAATCACTACCATACAGAAGTTTTGTATTGGAGAATGATCATGACCAGAAAAGAAGAAATTATTTTTGCAACATTGGAACTTGCATCAGAGTACGGCTTAAGAGCAATCTCTCTGTCGCAGATAGCTGACAGGATCGGTATAAAGAAGCCCTCGCTGTACAATCATTTCAAGTCAAAGGATGAAATAGTAAACGAAATGTACGCTTTCCTACGTGAGAAGGCGCAGAAAAACAGTAATGTCCAAGTCGTAGGCGAGGAGTTTTTTAAGAACGGGAGCCTCGAAGAAATCCTTAATGCATGCCTCACAAGCTATATAAGCTTTTTATCCGATGGAAACATGCTCAAGTTCTTTAAGGTACTGTATTCCGAAAGATCCACCTCTCCCACGGCCGCACAGATCATGCTTGAAGAAACGGACCGTATGACAGGGAGCATTAAAAACCTGTTTTATGCACTCGTTGTCCACGGAAAGATGAAAAATGAAAGCCTTGACATCGCCGCGATGTCATACGCCCTGACGATCCACTCTCTTATCGATCGTCATATGGATATGATCACAGCGGGCATAGAACAGCTTCCCGATAAAGCTGCTGTCCCGGAGGATCTCCAAAAATACAACAAATGGTTCTGCAAACAAATGGAGGTACGAAATGAATAAAGAATTCTCAATTGAAAAAGATAAAATGATAAACGAAATGAAGATATGGATCATGGTAAGCGCCATTTTGGCGGTAGTGTTTTATCTGCTTCATGATATAATCGGAGCCATAAACTACCCCGGATACAAGTGGACGGAACAGGCTGTCAGTGACCTTACCGCAGTGGATGCTCCGTCCCGGGGCATCGCCAACAGCTTAACAAAAATCCATGGTATCTTTTGCTGTCTCTGTTATGCGTTCATATGCGTACTTGCCAAAAGTCAGCGTAAAGCCATGAAAACCGGTCTTTATCTTCTTACCGCAATGCATGCAACATCAGCAATCGGTTACTCTCTGTTTCCCCTGACTTCAAGCGGATACGACGGAACCGTACAGTCATTCATACATGTTTACGTGCTTACGGCTGTCGTTGTCCTCCTTTCGATCAGTTCCATGACACTTATCGCGATAGGTTGCTTTAAGGATAACAGGAAGGCCCTCGGGATAACAACCATAGTTGCTCTTGTCCTTATGGCTTCGGGCCCCATATGCATGGTTCTGCCCAAAGAGGTTTTCGGAATATTTGAGCGTTTCAGTACTTACAGCGCTGTAGTATTCTCCGGGATATTGGGCGTGTTTTTATACAAAGATACCGGACTTAAAAGCAAACTCGCTTAAAGCGCCCGTTCACCAAAAAGGACTGCCGATTCATACGGCAGTCCTTTTTAATGTTATTAGCAATCGCTGCTAAACTTATTCATTTTGGTCAAAGTCACCTCGAAAACGCCTTCAGCGTTTCCTCGGTAACAAAACGATGCTCCGCATCTCATTTCAGTCGGGGCTTGAACCCCGCCTGAAACGAAGATCTCCCCCCCACCTTCGCTACGC
>JAEEGJ010007376.1_pt1 | contig 31617 bp, 22 predicted proteins | sample 8958761 | NCBI WGS metagenome assembly JAEEGJ01 (sample SAMN16246546, study PRJNA631951) | gut metagenome | biome: gut microbiome; feature: rumen; material: RS-attached | host: Bos | place: Iran: Karaj | collected 2018-10
CTCTTGATTTCGAAATTACCTGAGCGGATAACTGTACCAGAACCATCATAAGATGTTACCTTACCTGTTTTCCAATCGAAGGTCATGTAGGCTTCAGAACTTTCCTCGCCAGTAGCAACACCCGTGTCGGAGTGACCCAACTGACCTGTCAGCTCTTCAGGAGAAGCGCCCCACCAAATGCCGTTGCCATCATTGCAGAAGCTATCACCATCACCAGGAGCATAGCCAAGGTTACCCCAAACAGGACCACCACGGAATTCAGTATCCCACGTCCATGACTTGGCTCCAAAGTTTGTCAAGGCTGCCTCTGGATCACTATTACTCTTAAATGCCCACCAAGTGGCTTCCTTCCAACTACCAGTACCTGACTGTGGATAAATCAGCTTCAAGTGATTAGCATCTAATTGCATAATTTCAAAACGGGTAGGCTTAACAGTAGTATCCCAATGATCTGCTGATGGGTTGTTCGCATTGATCTGGAACGGGAATAGAATAGCACCTTCTGTTGTCACGAGTGTGCCATACGACCAGTTGGCCTGTGAGCCATCGGCAGATGCATGATTGCGCTCCCCAGTCCATCCTTCAACGCCTACGACCTTACCTTTACGAATCTGGTTGCCACCAGCATCGTAGCAGATAATAGTACCATCATCGGCAATAACCATTGTTGCGCTGGAACTTTCTTCACCTGTGGCGACACCTGTATCACTGTGCCCCAGTTGACCTGTCAGCTCCTCGGGGGTAGCACCCCACCAAATACCGTTTCCATCATTGCAGAAACTGTCACCATCGCCAGGAGCATAACCCAAGTTACCCCAGACGGCACCTCCATGGAAATCAGTATCCCATTTCCAAACCTTCGATCCGTAAGAATCGCTGGCAAGTAAGCGCATTTCGGGAGCAAGTTCCGAAGGTACAAAAACGTTAGCGGTTTTCTGGCCGGTAATAGTATTACCGTTGAAGTCCTTCGTCTCGATATAATAGGTCTGTTCTGAAGGATTACCACGCTTTGGCACAATTTTGAAAGTGCCGTTGGCCTTACCAGTGGCCAGTTCGTTGCGGTTACCTTCAGCATCCAGCTGATAGATGGTGACCACGCGTGATGGCGAAGTGGTAAAAATAAAATAATTACCATCAGGTGCCTCTGTTGTATAGGTTTCATCGCTATACTGCTTAACAGTAAAGCCACTGGCCAGTTGTTCGGCTGTCAGGTCAGAGTTACCTGGCATGTCAATACTGTCCTTTGATGGGTCGCAGGCCGTCAGCAGTCCAAGTGCTGCAACCATTAATAATATCTGTTTTTTCATTTTATATTCTGTTTTAGGGAGTTATTATTACCAGCCGGCATACTCTGAAGAGGCATCGGCCCATCCATCGTTCTGCTTAACCGTACCTAATGCAATCTGCGTTTCAGGCATCTTCTGGAAACCTGCCGTAGCATTATAGCGAGCTACGTAGCCACCATTGTGAGCTGTATTCGTGCCAGGATTACCGCAATAGTAAACAGGCTGGTTTTCCTGCTTGGCCAGAGCCGTGGCTGCGATATGCCAGCGGCGGATGTCGTTCCAACGGATGCCCTCGCAGGCAAATTCCCAGCGGCGCTCGTTCTGCAGTGCAGCCAGAGAGTAGCCATTGATAGGTTTCAGACCAGCACGTGCACGAACTAAGTTAATACCTTTCACATCCTCTTTCAGTTCACTCTGCATCAGCAGCACATCGGCGAAGCGGATGAGCACGAGGTCGTGGATATTTGAAAGCTGGAAGTTGTTTTCACCTGAGGTGTCCCAGTTGTCGGGATACATACCCGTCTCGAAGCAGGCTATGTATGCGGGAGGATCCTCACCTTCATTAGCAGCTCCAACATAGTTTTTGTTCTTGGCGCAGATGGGCGACCATTTCTTTGAGTAGTAATCACTCTCCTGAACGAAATCAGCCCAACCGCCACGAGTATATGCGGGCATCTCGTTGGTGTCGTTCACATCGGCGATAGAAGCTTTCAGACGCATGTCTTCGGGCTCAGCAGCCTTCCAGTCGTTCACAAGGTTCGGAGCCACAGGTCCTGCACCCCAACCCTGTCCGAAGGGGAATGTTTTAGCGTAGTCCTGACCACCGCGCACACCGAAGTGCAGGGCTATACCGTTGGCATAGCCGATGGTGGTCTGCCAAGATGCCAACTTATTGAACTTGATGGCAAACATAGACTCAGGGTTGACAGCATTGTCATTTTCCACCCAAGCGAGTCCTTGGCCTGCTGTGTAAGGATATTCGTCGACAACCAGTTTGTTGGTGTAAGCCCAAAGATTACGAAAATCAGGAACCAGCGAATAGCCAGACTTATCCACGCAGTCATCAATATAGGTAATGACATCCTGCTTGGTCAGCGATGTACCATCGGGCAGTTCAACCGTAGTAAGCGGCTTGTAGGCTGTGCTCACCAAGTCGGCTGTTGAAGTTCCGTTGCCATAGAAGCCTGTATAGAAGAGCCATGCACGGCTCAGCATAGCCTCAGCAGTGTACTTGTCAATACGACCGTCAGTGCGCTTTTCAGCAGGCAACAAGTTGCAAGCGTCGCGCAAATCCTGCAGAATCTGTCCCCAGAGCACTTTTACATCGCCCTGTGTGGTATTCTCCTGGTCAGGACTGGTAATCAGTGGCACGTTTCCGTACATCGAAGCCAACTCATAGTAGTAGAAAGCACGAAGGAACTTAGCCTCGCCGATACCTTTGTTCTTTACGTCCTCGGCCATTCCGTCAGCATTCTCAAGCACGTTGAGAAGTGTATTAGCACGAGCCACACCGGCATAGCGGTCGGCATAGAACTGGTTGGTCATGTCTGCATTATAGTTACAGAGCAAGTCTTCTGCCTGCATCAGTTTGTCGTTGGTGCCTCCACCGCCAAGCTGGTCGTCACTGGCCAGACAGGCTGCATAGAGGAACGAGCACTGCGGGTTGGCGTGTGTCGTGTTCAGGTTCTGATAGACACCGGCAAGCACTGCCTCGATGTCACCGTCCGTCTTCGGGAACTCACTGGTTGACATTTCGCCGATGTTCTCTACATTGTCGATGTCACAAGAAGCGAGTCCCAGTGTAACAACGGCTGCGGCGAATAAAAATATCTTTTTCATATTCGTGTACTCCTGTTTTTAGAATTTAATGTTTACACCTACCATATATGTACGTGGCTGTGGGTAGTTACCTACATCGACACCCGTCACCCAAGGCTCGTTGCCGTTGAGTGCCATACCGTTTTCAGGATCCATTCCCTTATACTTGGTAATCGTAAAGAGGTTCTGGGCTGCGAAATAGAGACGGAGCTGCTGGAACGGGCTGTTCTTCCAGATATGGTTGAAGTCATAGCCAATGGTCAGGTTCTGCAGACGGAAGTAGCCGGCATCCTCCACATAGAGGTCAGAGATTGACTGCCAGTTCACACCGCGGTTCATAGCGGCCAACAGTGGGAACTTGCTTGATGTGCCTTCGCCAGTCCAGTAGTCGAAAACTTCTGTGGTGTAGTTCTCGTATTCACCATCGGTGAACTTACGATAAGAGCGAGCCACCTGCTGTCCGAGAGCGGCATAACCAGTGATATTGATGTCGAAGCCCTTATAGTTGGCACCCAAGGTGATACCCATGGTCACGTCGGGATTGGGATCGCCAAGATTGGTCTTGTCGGAAGCGTCGATAATACCATCGCCATTGGTGTCTACGAATTTCAGATCACCTACTTTCAGGTCGGAACCCTGCAGCGAGTTGGCAGCATTGCCGTCCTTCAGTGTGGCAGTGTAGGCAGCAAGGTCGGCAGCGTTCTGAATGGGACCGTCGGTCTTGTAGCCCCAGAAGTAGCCGATAGGCTGTCCTTCTTCGAAGCGAGCCATATAGCCGGTACCCTGTGCAAGCAGGTCGCTACCACCATTGTTATACTTCTGCGAAGAGTTCACCTCGGTCACCTTGTTCTTATTGTAGGCAAAATTGTAGCCGATATTGTAGTCAAAGTCCTTACCAATCTTATCGTGCCAGTTGAGGGCAACCTCAATACCTGTATTGCGCACGGTACCAGCGTTCTTCAACTGAGTACTGAAACCAGTTGTAGGAGATACTGGTACTTGCAGCAACAAGTCCTTTGTGGTCTTCTGATACCAGTCGAACACCACGCGAAGGCGGCTGTTAAGGAAGTTAGCATCGAAACCGAAGTCAAGCTGTTCTGAAGTCTCCCAAGTCAGTTCCTCATTGGCCAGACGTGAAAGCGAAGCACCCTTGGTGGGGGTATCCTTTGCATTACCGAATGAATACATGCTATATGCATCGTAGGCAAAGGCAGCCTCATACTGGAAGGCACCTATGCTCTTGTTACCGTTTTGTCCCCATCCAGCGCGCAGTTTCAGGAAGTCGAGCCAGGAGGATGTGTTCTGCATGAAACTTTCGTTAGAGATTACCCAACCGGCAGAGAACGATGGGAAGTAACCCCAACGGTGGCCGGGAGCAAACACTGAACTTCCATCAGCACGGAAGATAGCGGTGAACATGTACTTCTCGGCAAAGTCATAGTTTAGACGTCCGAAGTAAGACATACCGCGAGAGTCACCGTAAGGATAACCTGAAACGGTGGCCTGTGTATTGTTCTTCATCAGGCTCATGTAGGCATGGGCGAGGTCGGCTGTGATGGCGTCAGATGCCGTAGCGTTCAGCGTGAATCCGTTGCCGGGACGGCTCTCGCCATACTCAGTACCAAGAAGAACGTCGAAGTGGTGGCCACTCAGATCAAACTTATAGTTCAGGGTGTTGGTGGTTCCCCAGCCCCAGCCTGTGCCAACCTGGTTGGTGGCCTGGTCTGTGGTACGCATATCGCCTTGGTCATTAATCTTATAGGTTGGAAGATAGCAACGCCATGTCCAACTGCTCTGGTTGTAATTGATCTGTCCGCGATAGATCAGACCCTTGATGGGCTGAATCTCTACAAACCCTGTAGCGTTCAGACCGTAACTGACGCTCTTATTGTTGGCACTCTGGCTGTTAACCAGACCGAGAACTGGGTTGCTGGCGTATGAGGTATAGTTGAACATACCCATATTCTTCAGGTCGTTGTAGCCGAAGTAGTCGCCATTGGCGTTATAGATAGGAATCAGCGGGTTGCCACGCAGGGCAGTAGAGAGCACGTTGGAGTACTGGTTACCGATCTGGATACCCTGATTCTGCTTGTGGCTATAGTATATATTCTCACCGACCTTGATGACATCAAAGTCATTGTTTGCGCTGCGCAGGACAACATGGTCGGAGTTCACACGCATGGTGAAACGACGATAGTCTGACTTTGCAAACTCACCGCCAAAGGCACCGTCCTGATACTGGTAACCGACACCGATAGAGAATTTCGAACGGTCGCTACCGCCGGCAATGTTCAGCGAGTGGGAAGTGGTAACGGCATTCTTGTTGCGAAGGGCATCCACCCAGTCGGTACCGGGGTTAGTGCCATTCTTATAGGCCTCGAGCAATGCCTCTTGCCCCTGGAAATACTGCGACCAGTCACGTGAGCCCTCACCAGTCTGGAAACGAACGAGGTCCATCACCTGCATGTACTGACCTGCTGTCAGCAACTGAGGCAGGCGGTAGATGTTAGCCCAACCGATGTTGCCGTCGTAGTTCACGCTGACCTTGCCTTCCTTACCCTGCTTGGTAGTAACCAGGATAACGCCGTTGGCAGCAGCCGAACCGTAGATGGCGCAGCTGGCAGCATCCTTCAGGACGTCGATACGCTCGATGTCGGAAGGGTTCAGGTTGTTGATGTCGCCACCGCTCACACCGTCGATAACGTAGAGAGGCTTGGTGTCGCCATTGGTACCAGCACCGCGGATGGCAATCTTGAAGCCGTCGCCCGGCTGACCAGAATTGGCCTGGATGCTAACACCAGGGCTCTGGCTCTGCAGGGCACCAAGTACCTGAGTGGTGTTCAGTTTGGTGATGTCCTCACCCTTCACCTCTACCGTAGCACCGGTCACAAGTTTCTTCTTCTGCACACCGTAACCCACGACTACCACTTCTTCAAGCTGAGTGTCGTCTTCCTTCATGGTCACGTTGATAGTAGACTGATTGCCAACTGCAATCTCCTGTGTCAGAAAGCCGATGTAGCTGATCACCAGCGTAGCACCGGGCTGCACATTGAGAGAGAAGTTACCGTCGATGTCGGTAACTGTACCGTTACTTGTGCCCTTTTCCAGAATGCTGGCGCCGATAACGGGTCCCATGGCGTCAACAACCGTACCTGACACTTTCTTCGTCTGCTGCACCGACTGAACGGAGTTTACAGCAGATTCAGCCATTGCCTGAGGTGCCCAGAGCAATCCTGCGATTGCGCAGACACCCGTCAGCAACGCTGTCTTTCTAAATTTTTGATCCATACTTAAGTATTTAGGTTAATTGAAACTTTACATTCGTTTTTTCGTTTTCGGATTTGCGCCACCAGGTGGCTCTTTCTTCATACCAGCTGAACAAACAGACAAGCCATAGACAGCATGGCACGGCTATGTCATGCTGAGCTGTCTATTACCATACATTCGTTTTTTAAATTACACATTATTATATTAGTTATTATCGTTTTGGTTATATACTACTGATTCAGGTAAGTTAGAACACTTTTTCAAGGTGCAAAGGTAAAGCAAATAAATCAGAAAACATGATACTATTTTGCCCATTTTTGGGCATATCTTGTTATTTTAAAGTGCAAAATGCAAATTCATACGTATTTTTTCGCTTTTCAGTAAAAATCTTTCTTTATTGTAAATTAAACACTTTTCACAATTAGCACCCTCCGAATCGCCTTAGATTCCGCAAGCGATGAAAAGTGCCTGAAAAAGAATTTTTTCTTACAACGGGTTTTCCCAATCTAGAACCGAAAATCATCAAAACAGGTGGAAATAATCATTCAAAAACCGGATTATCAGCAGACGATTTTCAAAAAATAGGCTTTTGATGATGAAATAATAATGATTTGCCCGGCAAATAATAATCATTTGACGGGCAAACAAAGTCTGTTTGCCCAGTAATTAGGCCCTAATTACCAAGCAAAAGATAACAATTTGCAATGAAAATAATGTCCAATCCCCGCCCCGTTCACCGTATATCACTGTTCCACAGCGACTTACCACAACCCGCCGAAAACCAGCGAATTTGCGCCCCACTGCCGGTTTCCTGACTAAAACGCGAGTTTTACCCCCGAAAATTCAGAATTTTCTTAACAACGAGCTATCCCCCTCAAATATATGATATTAGAGGCGAAGGGCTATACGAAAAACCTAGAAAGAGAAGTTGCGGGTAATCTTGCCGCTATAGGTGGGAATAACAACGCTCACCTGGTCGCCTTCCTTCACCGCAATGGGCAGGCGTGAAGTCATGATGCTCATATAGACGCTGGCGCTGTAGTATTCGGGCACACCGCCCTGGTCGTGGTAAAGACTGAGCCACACATGGCGCGAACCGTCAGCAGCCGTTGAAACGGAATCGCACACGCAGCCGATTTTCTGCAGCGCCGTATCTTCATCGGTGCTTCCAGTCATCAGCACCAATTCGAGATTAAGGTAGCGGCGATTGGTGCTTGTCCAGCTGCTGACAAACTTCACGGGGTCGCTCTTCATGCCTTCCTTCAGGTCGGCCGTTTCACGGATAGGCGGCGCAGGCACGCTGCTGATGCTTATCAGCTCGGCATTGTTCCCCACCTTATTATAATATAAAAGGCAGCGGAAGGTGGTGTCGGCCTTTGCCGCCCATGTACGCTCGGCAGGAGCGGTGAGCAGCAGCGAGTCGCCCTCGTCGGTCATCACACTGAAGATTTTCCCCTCCCCGTTGGTGTGGGCATCCACGAATTCGGCCCGCATCAGGGAATATTTACCGGTGCCCGACTCGTAGGATTCCTGGGTGCAGGAAATGCTGAAGACGGACAACAGGCAAACGGCCACGATGGACAGCGGGAGGCGGAAGCGTATTTTCATTGTGCAGCGAGTTTGTTACGGGCAGGATTGGCATACATGGTCAGCATGCGCTCACGCAGATAGGCCTCATCCTTGTTCGGGAGTGAAATCTTGGCCAGCTGACCGTCGAGATATTCATTGAAGCGCTTCACGTCGGCATCGGTGTATTCCGAGGCATGGGCCTTGGTGCCGTCGAGCACGTCCATGGCTATGAAATTGCAGGGGAAGAGCCGGTAGTTGGAATGAATCTCGTGGTCGATACGGGCACCAAGCTTTGCAAAGAACTCGTTCTTGGGCAGGGCAGCCAGCTCGCCTATCCATTCGTTGACGGGCCGCGAGCAATGATAGTGCACACGCCCTTTATAGCCGAAGATGCCGGTCTTCATGTTGTCGAGATCGTCCTGACGGCTCTTCTTGAACTTGGCGTCGTCGCGCTTCTGCTGGAACTCCTTTGCCTTCAGATAGTCGCAGGGGTCGTATTCGTAGCTGATGGTGAGCGGCGTGATGTTCAGATCGAGCAGTTTGTCGGGGAGCGTGGCGGCCGACGCATCGGCGCCCATGGCCAGCATCTTCAAGACGGATTCCTGGGTGCGGTCGTCGCTGTCCTTGGCGCGGCCCTCGCGCTGTGCCAGCCAGATGTTCTCCTTCTTCTGGTTCACGGCAAAATGGATGTACTTGCTCATCAGCTGACTTGAGCGCAGCATCTCCTTGGGCGTCAGTGCGCGCCTGACGGTGAAGGCCTTGTTCATGCGCACCAGCCGCTTGATCCACGGATAGATGAGCAGGTTGTCGCCGATGCCTATCTCGACCGTGGTGGGAAATCCGTCGTCGACCAGCATGACGTCGAGGAATGCCGAATCGAGCACGATGTCGCGATGGTTGCTCAGGAAGGTGTATCGCTGGCTGTCATCCACCGCGCCGCCTGTTTTCAGCGCACTGGCATCGAACGTAGTGCCGTCAGTCTTCTTGCGCATGAGGTACTTCACGATGGGCTTCATGAAGCGCAGCTGGAAGTCGAGCGGCGTCTTCACGCCCATGAAGGCCGTCTTGAGCAGACCGTTGCGCATCCACTTGGGCATCCAAGGCACAAAGCTCTTCAGCAACAGGGCAAACTGCCTGTCGCCTATCAGTTCTTCGAAGGCCTGCTTCATCTCCTCCGGCTCGTATGGCCGGATTTCGTCGAACTCATTTAATTGATAATTGATAATTGAGAATTGAGAATTATGATTACTTTCTGGCATATTATTCGATTCCTTTAGTTGTCTTAATAATTTTAGTCAGGATTTTAATAATCTCTTCATTATCGCTCGCCATTGACTCATAATGGGCAGGCTTAATCCACTCCATAACCAAAAGTTTTTTCAGCCAATAAAGTGTTTCGTCTGCTTCTTTAAGAGCTATGCTCAATTTGCTCACGAAATCACTCCTGCTTTGGGCATTTCTGCTCTCAGCAACATTTGCGCCAATGCTGGTTCCACTTTTGAGAATTTGTCTGGCAATAACACCGTCATTATGATGATCCACAAGGTACTTGTACATCTTTATAATACGATCGCTGAATGCATCGCTCTTTTCCACAATGAGATTATTTTTCCTCGGAAGCACCATAACAACCAACTTCGGTAATCATAATTATCAATTCTCAACTCTCAATTCTCAACTAAGAAAGCTGATTCTCAACGATTTCCGAAAGCACTTCCTTGATGTCGAGTCCGGCGGCGCGCACCTGCTGGGGAATGAAGCTGGTGGCAGTCATGCCGGGAGTGGTATTGATTTCGAGCATCGAGATTTTCTGGTCTTTCGAAATGATATAGTCGATGCGGATGATACCGTTGCAATGAAGGATGTCGTAGATGTGCGACGTGAGCTGACGGGCACGCTCGGCAGTCTCCTCTGGAATACGGGCCGGTGTGATTTCGTCAACCTGACCGTTGTACTTGGCATCGTAGTCGAAGAACTCGTTGTGAGTGACCACTTCGGTGATGGGGAACACCACCGACTTCTGCTTGGTCTTATAGCATCCCACGGTGATTTCGGTTCCCTCGAGGAAGCTTTCCACCATCACGTCGTCGCTCTCCATCATGGCCTTGCGGATGGCCGGGGCCAGCTGGTCCTTGTTCTTCACTTTGGTCACGCCGAACGAACTGCCGTCGGCGGCGGGCTTCACGAAGCAAGGCATGCCGATGCGCTCTTCAATCTCGTCGTCGCTGACCAGCTCTTCGTAGCCTTTGCGGATGAGCAGGCTCTCGGCCACACTCACGCCAAAGCTGCGCAGGTAGTTGTTGAGCACGAACTTGTCGAAGGTCATGGCCTCTACGAGCACGCCGCTGGTGCTGTAAGGCAGGTGGATAAGTTCGAAATAGCCCTGCATGATGCCGTTCTCGCCGGGTGTGCCGTGGATGGTGATATAGGCATAGTCGAACACCACCAGACGACCATTCTCCATGAACGAGAAGTCGTTACGGTCGATGGGGGCCGTGGTGCCGTCGTGCAGGTTGACGTGCCAGTCCATGCCTTTCACGTCGACGATATACACATTGTAACGTTCTTTGTCGAAGAAGGAATAAAGTCCTTGGGCGGAGCGCAATGAGACATCGTGCTCCGATGAGTCACCGCCACAGACGATGGCAATGTTTCTTTTCAAATTTTTCATTTTTATCTTGTTCTTCTTTTATTTTTGTTCATATACATCGCGCGTGGTACCGCCGATAAACCCGCGCCATTTGTCAATCAGCAGCTGCATGTCCTGGGGCCACTCGCTGTTGAAATCCATCTGCTCTCCCGTCACCGGATGCACGAAGCCGAGCGTCTTGGCATGAAGGGCCTGCCGCGGACAAAGCTTGAAACAGTTCTGGATAAAGGCTTTGTAGGAAGACGAGCGCTCGCCGCGGAGTATCTCGTTGCCTCCATAGCGTTCGTCGCAGAACAGCGGATGACCTATGTGCTTCATGTGGGCGCGAATCTGATGGGTGCGCCCCGTCTCCAATTCGCATTCCACCAGCGTGGTATAGCCGAAGCGTTCCAGCACGCGCCAATGGGTGACGGCCGGCTTGCCAATCTCCGAGTCGGGAGGAAACACGCACATGCGCAGGCGGTCTTTCGGGTCGCGGGCAATATTCCCCTCGATGCGCCCCTCGTCTTCCACGAAGTTTGCCCAAACCAGGGCGTTGTAGGTGCGGCGCGTGGACTTTTTGAAGAACTGTGCAGCCAGCCGCGTCTTCGCATCGGGAGTCTTGGCGGCCACCAGCAGTCCGCTGGTGTCTTTGTCGATGCGGTGTACAAGTCCCACGTCGGGGTCGTTGGGGTCGTAGTCGGGATTATTGCGCAGATGCCATGCAATGGCATTCACAAGGGTGCCGTGGTAGTTGCCGCAGCCGGGATGAACCACCATACCGGCAGGCTTGTTGATGACCAGCAGCTGGTCGTCCTCGTATACCACGTCGAGCGGAATCTCTTCGGGTTCTATCCGGTCGTCGTAGGGAGCATGGTCGATCATCAGACAGACGACGTCGCCCGGACGTACCTTGTAGTTGCTCTTCACGGGACGCTCGTTGACATAGAGCATGCCGGCATCGGCCACGGCCTGGATGCGGTTACGGCTCTGGTGGGGCATGTGCTCGGCGAGGTATTTATCCACGCGCAGCGGCACCTGCCCGGCGTCGACTTCCATGCGCAGGCGTTCGAACAGTTCCTGTTCCTCTATGTCGTTGAATGCTTCCATCATTTCCTATAAGAACGACCTTCAGCAATGGTCAGCCCTATTGCTCAGGACCGGTGACTTCCTCGAAATCGTCCACCTCGGGCTGAGCCGGCTGGGCGGGCTTAGCGGGTTCTTTTGCAGCAGGCGGCGTCTCTTTAGGAGTCGTAGCAGGCTCATCGTCGGGCACATCCTCCGTTGGTTCGGTAACCACTTCGAACATATCCTCTTCTTCCTCATAGACGGGATCGGCGAAGGCCACCGAGTCGGCAGCATCGATCATGCCGTCGCCCACCTGGATTATCAGCACATCTTCAACCGAGACGCGCGAGCCGTTGGTGACGTTCTTTCCACGAACCTTGATGCCATATACCCAGTCTTTCTCGCCGGGCACCATCTGCGGTTCGCCCACCTTGAATCCCATGGCCGTCAACTTGGCACGGGCTTCACGGTACGACGTGTTGTCGATGATGTCAGGAATGGCCAGCGTGGGGGTGCTGGAGGCATTGATAACCAAATAGATGACTCGCCCCGACTTCACGATGCTTCCCGGTTTGACCGACTGTTCCAGAATGCAGTCGGGCGGCAGCGTCTTCACATAACCCGTATCGCCAATCTGTACGTCAAGTCCAAGTCCTTCGAGGATATGCTCGGCATCGGCATACGACTTATGTATAACGTTGGGGACCGTTACCTTCTCCCCATGATGGGTATAGAAATCAAGACCATACTTGACGGCAAAGCAAACGCCTGCCACCAAGAGCAACATTGCTAACAAATTACCCCAGAGATATAGACTGAGGAATTTTCCGAAGAATTGTGACACCTTCATATTCGGGTTCAAAGTTACGAAAAGTCGAGAGCAAATCAAAAGAATTCAATTCTTTTTTTGCCGAGACGGAGTAAATTTCGCCTTCTTTGATGGCAAAGTTACGAAAAGTCGAGAGCAAAACAAAAGAATTCATTCTTTTTTTTGCCGAAACGTAGTAAAATCGCCTTCTTTTTGCAAAAATAGAATGAAATGCAAGGCATAAAAAACAAAAAGAAGCAAAGTTATTCACCTTACTTCTTTCCGTTTCCCTAGATTTCTTTCGAATCTCACCGACTTACTTGCCGTGGTTCTCGTCAGAAACAGTTAACTTCTTGCGACCCTTAGCGCGGCGTGAAGCCAGCACGCGACGGCCATTCTTGGTTGCCATTCTCTCACGGAAGCCATGCTTGTTCACGCGACGGCGATTGTGGGGCTGAAATGTTCTTTTCATTGCTTTATCTATTTTGTTTTTATTATACCTGCGAAATCAAAATCACGGTTTTGGGCTGCAAAATTACTCATATTTTTCGAAATACCAAAGAAATATGCGAAATTTAATCCAAAGTTTTATGATTTTTTCGAAAATTGTCGTACCTTTGCGCCCACATTTGAAACAATACATAATATAATAATAAGGTAATATGATTAATTCACAAGACATTAAGAAGGGTACTGCCATCCGCATGGACGGAGGCATTTGGGTTTGCATCGAGTTCCAGCATCGCAAGCCGGGTAAGGGTAACACCGTTATGAACACAAAGTTGAAGAACGTGACCGACGGCCGCGTGCTCGACCGCACTTTCCAGGTAGGTTTCAAACTTGATGACGTTCGTCTGGAGCGTCGTCCCTATCAGTTCCTCTACAAAGACGGTGAGGACTATATCTTCATGAACCAGGAGACCTACGACCAGGCTCCCATTGCCAAGGACCTCGTGACTGGCGTTGACTTCATGAAGGAGAGCGACATCGTGGAAGTGGTGAGCGATGCCGACACTGCAACCATCCTCTTTGCCGAAATGCCCGTGAAGACCAATCTTCGCGTGACTCACTCTGAGCCCGGCATCAAGGGTGACACCGCTACCAACTCTACCAAGCCCGCCACTCTGGAGACCGGCGTAGAAATCCGCGTTCCCCTGTTCATCGAAGAGGGCGACCTCGTTCAGGTGGACACCCGCGACGGTTCTTACCTGCAGCGCGTGAAGGAATAATGAAATACAGCATCATCGTTCCCGTTTACAATCGTCCCGACGAAGTGGACGAACTCCTGCAAAGCCTTACGGAACAAGAACTGAAAGACTTTGAGGTTGTCATCGTGGAAGATGGTTCACAGAAACCTTGCAAGGATGTTTGCGATAAGTTCGCAGACATCCTTGACTTGCATTATTACGTCAAGGAGAACGGAGGACCGGGACAGGCCCGCAACTACGGTGCCGAGCGCGCCCGTGGCGAATGGCTCATCATCCTGGATTCCGATGTCGTACTACCAAAAGGCTATCTGAAAGCGGTAGAGGAAGGAGTATCTGCTCCCCTCCCTCACAGGGAGGGGCAAGGGGGTGGGTCTCTTGCCGCCTTCGGCGGCCCCGATGCCTCGCACCCGTCATTCACACCCGTTCAGAAAGCCATTTCCTATTCCATGACTTCGTTCTTCACCACCGGCGGCATACGCGGCGGCAAGGCGAAGCTCGACAAGTTCTATCCGCGCTCGTTCAACATGGGCATCCGGCGCGACGTCTATCTCCAGCTGGGCGGATTCTCAAAGATGCGCTTCGGCGAGGACATCGATTTCTCCTATCGTATCGTTGAAGCCGGCTACCGTCCACAGCTTTTCCCCGATGCCTGGGTGTGGCATAAGCGGCGCACCGACTTCCGAAAGTTCTTCCGTCAGGTCTACAACAGCGGCATTGCCCGCATCAACCTGGAAAAGCGCCATCCGGGCACACTCAAGCTGGTGCATCTGCTGCCGATGGTGTTCACCGTGGGCGTCATCGCCCTCATACTGATTGCCGCCGTGGCACGCGCCATGATCCACTACGATGCCCCCAACTGGCACACCTGGTACTGGATTTGCCTGGCCGCGCTCTCCCCCATTCTCCTGTATGCCCTCATCATCTTCATCGACTCCAGCATCAAGAACAAGAGCCTGAAAGTGGGACTGCTCAGCATACCTGCAGCCTTCGTCCAGCTGATGGGCTACGGTTTCGGGTTCATCGAGTCGTGGTGGAAGCGCTGCGTGCTGAAAAAAGACGAGTTCACGGCCTTCGAGAAAAACTTCTACTCCTAGAAAAGGGATAACCCGCAAGAAAAACAAATCACAAGACAACTAATTACTAAAACAATTATGACGACCAAAACAACCAAACTGCTGATGGCAATCGGCTTTGTGATTGCCACAATGACCAGCCTGCATTCTGTAGCTCAGCCTCGCTACGACATGAGTAAACTGAACCGCGAAAAACTGAACCGCGGCGTGGTGGCTATCCGCGAAAACGGAAAGGTATACGTCAGTTGGCGTTCGCTGTCAACCGACGCCAAGGGACAGCCGTTCGATGTTTACCGCAATGGAAAGAAACTCAACAAGAAACAGCTGAAGCAGGGCGGCACCTTCTTCACTGACGAACAGCCGCTCGCCACCGAAGCCACCTACGAAGTGCGCGGAGGCGGAATCAATGGTTCCTATACGCTCAAGGCCGATGCCCCCGAAGGCTATCTGCCCATCAGGATAGAAAAACCCGAAGGCGGCACCTCGCCCGACGGTTTCCGCTACACCTACATCGCCAACGATGCCAGCATAGGCGACGTTGACGGCGACGGACAATACGAGATTTTCCTGAAATGGGATCCCACCAACGCCAAGGACAATATGTTTGCCGGGTTCACGGGCAACACTTATATAGACTGCTACCGGCTCGACGGCACACGGCTCTGGCGTATCGATCTGGGCCATAACATCCGCAGCGGTGCTCACTTCGAGTCGTTTATGGTATACGACTTCGACGGTGACGGACGGGCAGAACTGATGGTGAAGACTGCCGACGGAACCGTCGACGGACAGGGCAAGGTGATTGGCGACGCCAATGCCGACTGGCGACACGGGATAGCCGCCATCAAAGCCGACCCCGAAGCTTATCTGCAGAAGATAAAAGAGGAACGCGAAGAGGCCTTGCGCCGCCGTCAGGAATGGGCGGAAAAAGAGAAGACGCTGCCCGCCGGCATGACCAAGACCGAAATACACAACATGCGCCGCAGCTTCCTCAACGTCAAGACCGACAACCTTACCGGCCGCATCATGGACGGACCGGAATATATCAGCGTGTTCAACGGACTCACAGGAGCCGTGATGGACACCAAGGACTACATTCCCGAACGCGGCGAGATGGAAGCATGGGGCGACAGCCATGCCAACCGCTCAGAACGCTACCTGGCCGCAGTGGGCTATCTCGACGGTATCCACGCCAGCGGCATCTTCTGTCGAGGCTACTACACCCGCACGGTGATTGCCGCCTGGGACTGGGACGGAAAAGAACTGAAAAACCGCTGGACGTTCGACACCCGGCAGCCTGAATGGGCCGCCTATGCCGGACAGGGCAACCACAACCTGCGCGTGGCCGACGTAGATGGCGACGGGTGCGACGAAATAACCTACGGCTCGATGGCCGTCGACAACGACGGAAAAGGCCTATACAACACGGGCATGGGCCATGGCGACGCTATCCACCTGACAGCCTTCGACCCGCAAAGCGAGATGCTGCAGGTGTGGGACTGCCATGAGAACCGCCGCGACGGAAGCGACTTCCGCGATGCACTGACGGGAAAAGTCATCTTCCAGATTAAGAGCAACGAGGACGTGGGCCGCTGCATGGCTGCCGATATCGACCCGACAAACCCCGGCGTGGAGATGTGGAGCACCGAAAGCGGCGGCATCCGCAACATCAAAGGCGAGGTTATCAACTACCAAGGCAGGAAAGACTCTGGCGAGGAAGCACCCGAGAACACCTCTGCACGCATCGGTCGGCTGCGCATGCCTACCAATTTCGGCATCTGGTGGGACGGCGACTTGCTGCGCGAACTGCTCGACCACGAGAAGGTGCATAAGTTCGACTGGAAACAGGGAGAGCTGAACACCATCAGGAGTTTTGAAGGCTGCCAGTTCAACAACGGCACGAAATCGAACCCCAACCTGTGTGCCGATATTATTGGCGACTGGCGCGAGGAAGTGCTCACACGCGACCGTGAAAGCACCGAACTGCGGCTCTACGTCACCACCATCCCCACGGAGCACCGCATCAACTGCCTGGAAGAGGACATCCCCTACCGGCTGAGCGTTGCCCATCAGAACACGGGCTACAACCAGCCCACACAGACAGGATTCTATCTGGGACCCGACAAAACCGTCAGGCCCTTCCTGAAATAATAAGACAACACCATGAGCGAAGACAAACTGAACATCAACCAATGGGCTGAAGAAGACCGTCCGCGCGAGAAACTGATGCGGCTGGGAGCCGGCGCACTTACCAATGCCGAGCTGATGGCTATCCTCATCGGTTCCGGCTCGCCGAAAGAAAGTGCCGTCGACCTGATGAAGCATATCCTCAACGACTGCGACAACAACCTGAACAAACTGGGCAGAATGAGCATCCGTGAACTGCAAGTGTATAACGGCATGGGACCCGCCAAGGCCGTCAGCATACTGGCCGCCTGCGAACTGGGTAAGCGCCGGCAGATGGAAAAGGTACAGGAAAGAAAGGACTTGGGGTCGCCGCAGGCCATCTACGACTATATGCGCCCCATCATGCAGGACCTGGACACGGAAGAAGCATGGATTATCCTGATGAACCAGAACTACAGACTTATCAAGGAAGAACGCCTTTCCCACGGCGGGATTACGGAAACACTCGTCGACGTGAGGCTTATTGTGAAGGAAGCCTTGCTCAACAACGCTACGATTGTGGCCCTCTGCCACAACCACCCGTCGGACAATGCACGGCCGAGCAAGGAAGACGACCGGCTGACGGAACGCGTAAAGAAGGCTTGCGAACTGATGAGAATCTACTTGCTCGACCACGTCATCGTGACCGAAAGCAACTATTACTCTTATCGAGAAAAGGGCAGGCTATAATTTCATACAGCACATTTTTTGCCTAAAACTTGCAGAATTAGGCAAAACGTAGTACCTTTGCGAAGTCAAAGGAAAAAGTGTATTTCTAACAAATATTATCAACTATAATCTGTATGAGACGTTTATTTCTTTTCGCATTTAACTTATCTATTCTGCTGCTCTTTGCCTTGCAAGTTTCAGCCTACAAGCAGGAGTCGATTAACATTAACGTGAATGGCCAGCAGCGAAACATGGTGGTCTTTACGCCTGACATGCTTCCAGCCAAGTCGCCATTGTTCATCGTTACCCATGGCATGAACCAAAGTCCTGAATACCAGTATGACAGTGACAAGATGTACTTGCTGATTGACACCGAGAAGTTCGTCGTCGCCTATCTCCGCAGCGATGGAAGCACGTGGGATACCGGCGGCACGAAAGACCAGAACTTTGTCATCAAGACCATCGATGAAATGGCCACCCGCTACGACATCGACAAAGACCGCGTGTATTGGTCAGGCTTTTCCATGGGTTCCATGCTTATCCACCACTGCATAGCAAACATGCAGAACAGGATTGCGGCCTTTGCGCCTACAAGCGGCATCCAGTTCTCTGAGCAGCCTTGGAACAACTGCAAGAAGCCCGTCAATATGCTGGAGTGTATTGCATACGGCGACGACGTGTTCGGCTATGAGCAATACGGCATTCACAGCTACATCGAAAGCTACGCCACGCACGACAAACACACTAAATACTCTAAGACGACAGGCTACAGGCCCATCGGCAGCAGCTGGTTTGACGGTGACCTGGAGAAATGGACAGGCGGTCCGAACGGCGGTGAAGTGTGGCTGTATTCCTACAACAACGGCGGACACTGGCCCATGGACCTGAACCGCCACCTCATCTGGAATTTCTGCAAACGCTTCACGCTGAATCAGCCAAAAGTGAGAATCACTCAACCCGAAGGCGAAACGACCTATCTGTATATGGGCCCTGACGGTGAGGCGGCATTCCCCGACATCAGCATTGAAGCCACAGCTACCGTCACTAACGGCGAGGTGGAAAAGGTGGAATTCTATGATGGCAACACGCTGATTGAGACGCTGACAGCCCAACCGTTCACAGCCACGCTGACAGCCCCCCAGGCAGGCCAGCACGAACTGCGCGTCGTGGTGACCGACACCAATGGCAAGAAAGGAGAAAGCTCATGCGTGGTGAACTGCGTTGTATCAACCAACTACAACATGATTCAGACTTTCACCACCGAAGGCGTCGTGCCACAGAACTGGTATGTTTCCAACGGCAGAGTGAAACGTGCCGGCGGCGGACTCCCATTCACCTCGGGATGTCGGCTGCTGCGCTTCACGAACGAGTCACGTGGCTTTGAATACGGCCTCATGGTGCAGAGTCCTTCGGGCAGGGAGAAAATAGCATGGGCAAGATTCGGCGACAATAGCGCCCGCTCACACATGACATTGCACGCAGGAAAATATACGCTCTTGAGCAGGGTATGCAACTGGAACCAGCCCGAGTTCACGAAGGTAATCTTCGCCATCGAAGACCTCAACGGACAGGAAGTGGTTTCTCAGTCTTTCAAGCCCACCATTAACATAGGTGGCAACACAGGCAACAAATTCTCTAGCGGCAGAGGACAAAGATTCGAGTTCGACATCCCTCAGACGGGCGAATACGTCTTAAGCATCTACCCAGATGCCGTGACAAATGCAGACTTCGTGCTGGGCATGGCCACTCTTCAGGCCAAGTCGTTCTATGAGTCGGGCATCAAGGAAATAAACGAACACCCCGCAAACGCTTCGTCGGGGAAGCACGGATGCTTTGACATCAGTGGCCGCAGAATTGCAGAAGGCAAGGCTTCGGCAGGTCAACTGAAACCGGGAATATACATCATCGACGGCCGCAAAGTCATCATCAGATAAAACTTTTCAGACGATTATCACACAACAAGTCGGGTGCTCATTATTTGAACACCCGACTAAATTCTTCAACGCTGATACCGACAGGCTCCACCATGAACTCCGGACGGTTATAGCTCTTCAGACGAAAAGTGTTTTGTTCGGGATCTTCCTGCGGCAAAAGGAAAGCTTTCTCTGCTTTCCCGTTATTGAAATAGGCGAAAAAGACACGGCTGTAGTTGCCATCGATCCGACGACTGGCACACATAATCCAATGCCCATTGCTCGACCACGTCGGGTAGCTTTCGGCAAAGCCTTCGCTATTCATTTTGGTAAGGTCGAGGAATGTTGGGTATTGGGTGTTGGGTGAAGGTTGTTGGCCGAGCGGTATACATACTATGTCTGCATCGTGATGCCAGATATGGAAACAACCATACTGTCCCAATGCAAAGAGCAGATAGCGTCCATCGGGACTGATGCGTGGCAATGTGGCACTCTTATCCTGCGATGCTGCATCAAATACGAGTTCCTCGTCGCCGAAACCATGCGTAGCCACGTCGAACGAACGTCGATAGAGGTTGTACTGTATTTTAGAGTAGGTGGCCCTGATATCCTTGTCACGCAACTCTTCAGGGAAAGGCACAGACTTGCAGTAATATAGGTATTTGCCATCGGGCGACCAAGTGGGGAACACCTCAAGAAGGGTGGAATCGTTGCTGACGATGCTCACTGAATCGGTGGCAATATCGTAGAGAATCAGGTCGCTGGCTAGATCGTAAACCTCTGTTTTGTTGGGATGTGACGTATGGAAACTCTGATGTGTCTGGTTGGTCGAGAAGGTTATCAGCTTTGCGGTAGGATGCCATGACGGATAGACTCCCGCAGAGATAGTATAGCCACGTTTCAAATCTACTTTTGATATTTTACCATCATTCACAATGACGGTACCACCACGGGTGACACGCACGTGAAAGAGCATATTGTCGGTCTTGTAGTTTTGATAGCTGTGGCAGTTGATGCACTGGCCTTTGGAATCATCGCATGTAACCTTGTTGTTGAATATCTGTGTCTCCTCGAACGTGGTGAGGTTGCGCTGGGCTATCTCCATATAGTCATATACGATATAAGATGGCTCGATAAGGCGATATGACATATATTCGTCGATAGGCTCTTTAGCCACATGTATCTCAAACGGACTGAACGACAGCCATTGGCCCTCTTCTCTCCTCTCTCCTCTTTCCTCTTTTCTCTTTCCCCATACCTCTACCTTCATGCTCTTTCCCTTCGACACTGCGAGCATTGTGTGCCATTCTTCCTCCGGAATCTGTACCTTCACGCCCTTACCATACGTCTGTTGCTGGCCATTGGGCGTCGTGAGACGTGCCACGCATGCTTCGTACTCGTCAGCAGGGAGCATGAAATTGAGCGGCGCAATATTACATGGCACCGTAACATCGCAATAATCGGGGAAAATAGGTGGTAGCACAGAGGACGCAGAGGCGTCAGAGGGCACAGAGGGATGATTTGCGCACGATGAGAGGAACATCACGGCAAAAACCTGCAATACGATGTAGGAGGATATATATCTTTTCATTCTTCTTATGATTGAATTTCGTTAGCTTTCCTATCAGATGTATTGGAGTATTGTCTTCCGAAGAAGTAGTAAAACCAATAAGTATCTCCCCATTCTCCGCGCATTTCTTCAGCCACCTGTCCAAGAGTCTTTCCTGGCTTTACCAGTTTCGACATAACATCTAATAATTTCATGTAGCGATTGTAAACCGTCTCTTCAACGGGAATCATCACACGCTTCTCCTCCGGAGCCTTATCCATGAACAGGATATAAGCCTCCTGCGCATGAACGGGGAAATTCTCACCATCGTGCATTTTCAGGAATTTGCGCAGTGAAGGCCAGAAGCGCTGTGAGTCGCAACTTAACATGGCATAGAACAATGCCTGTTCTGAAGCCGCCTTACTGTCGGCTTCGTACCAAAGGCTGATATTATTGACAATATAACTATCGCTATTCTCAACGCCGCTGAGTTCATCAGGGAAGGAATGTTGCAGTTCGTTCACCTTTGCCGTTATCGGTGCCGGTTGCCAATTGCGGTAGAATGGATGATGGTGCAGTATCGTGGTATAGCGTTCCTCCACCTTTTCTTCTCCCTTAGCAAGGGCACAGCGGGAAAGTACCTTCAAGTAGAAAGGCGAGAAGCCGTTATGTGTGGCAAGTTCGAAACTCAGACGGATGGCTTCATTCATCATGCCGTAGTTATAATATACCAACGGAGAGGCTATTTCCAAAAGCGTGACGTGGAGAGATTCGGGGTTAGTGATTGGGAAACTGATGTTACCACTCTTAAACGAACGTTCGAACAGCCCTCCTTCGTTCATCAATGCAATGTTCTTTAGAAATACCATCGTGCAGGTTGGCTTCTTGTTCTCTTCTACTATACTAAGGACTTCCTTCCAGTTGTTGTCAGAAGCATGGCGCACCATGCGCATCTCGTCGATATAGTTCTTATCATGGAACATCAACGACCAAGTGAAGACGATACCCGTTACGACACAAAGAACCGGAATGATTATACTTTGAACTTTGAACTTTGAACTTTGAACATTAGTCGACAGATATTTGCCACACAGCGCAAAGAGCAAAGAAGCGCCACCAAGCACCCAAAACGGGATTGTAAGACGTCCTGTGCTGTCGATTGTTGTTGCGAAGCGAGGCAGTCCTGCCAGCATGACATCGCTGAAATTTTGATTCGAATATAGTTGAGTATGCCAGATGCTGGCGGTAAAGACAAGCAAAACAATGCCTATAAGTTCGCGCCATGTCAGTTTCTCGGCAACCACCAGACAAAGCACGAAAAGCAAGGCGAACCATCCTAATATTGGATAGATGCAAAAGGCCAGCACATACCATAGAAGATGCCATTTACGCGGGGTGCTGCGTGCTACCAATAAGAGTAGCAGCATGACAAGATAACCTACCGACTGCGAGAACCAATAACCTCTAATCGAGGAGATATAAACCCAATAACCCAAATCGACAATCGACGTGAGCAGACAGGCAACGGGCAAGAGCATCAGAGCGGAGGCACTTCCCTGTAACCGGAATGCTTTAGAACCCACAAAGAAGATAAGCATCCAGATAGCCACAAGCACTCCAGCACCCAAGGCAGGATGATAGAAGAGCTGTGTGAGCCAGGCGCCTACATACTGTATCAAGCCAAAGGGCTTAGACATAAGGGTGTGGAAGAACTGTTCTCCATAGAGAAATTCAGAGCGGTCGTGCGCAGTATAGAGTACCTCCTGGTTGATATATAGTATATATACAGTAAATGCCATGAAAGCCAACAGGCTTCCATAGAGAACGACACTGGATGCTATGATATTCTTTTTCATTCTTATGTGCGGCACTTTATACAAATAGATTTGGGTTATTCAAACCCCAATTCATCGACTAAATACGCAAATATACAAAAAGTTGTCTAATGGTAAGTTACCTAATAGTAACTTTTTGAAATGATTAACAAAAACTATTCATTTACAGCCAAATAGAACAAACAATAGGCTGACTCAATTAAATGAGCCAGCCTAATGTTAATTATACTGATAAGGAATGATTACTCCTCATAGTAAACAGACTTAACTGTAATAGAGCCACGTGTCATCAGGATGTCCAAGTCTTTGCCGTCACCACCTTGAGCACATTCAGCAGCAATAGCATCGGTGATAGGAAGTTCCCACAGACCTACTGAAAGTGGCACGTTGTCAGCATAAGTAGTACTCCACCAACCGTTCATTACGCGGCAAGTACAACCAACGTCTGAACCCCAGATGAACGGACCATCTTCTGTTGCAATGATATCAAAGATAAGAGTCTTCTTACCAAAGTAAATATCATCAGAGAGATATGGGAAGAATTTACCCTCACCATCGCTGAAACGTCCAGCTGCTGCGTCACCAGGACCGAGGACAGCTGGTTTATCATTATCAGCACTACCGAAGAGATAAATCTTCTCAAGTGGGTTGGTGATTTCCTGACAATCAATAGGGAATTCTGCAGTGAGTTCAGTACCATCAGCACAAAGAGCAGTAAGGTTGACAGTATAACTACCAAGCTTCATCTTCTTCCATGCATAGTTTCCGACGAATTCCTTTCCACCAATATTCCACTTAGCATTGACGGGTGCTGAAGTAGAACAAGTAATAACATTACCATTCTTGCCACTGGCTGCCTTGTCAACAGTGACAGTACTCATAGCCTTAAGTTCATCTGCAGTAATATGCCCTCCATTGCCGATATCCTCCGAAACAGGATCGCAGGCTGCAAACGCACATACTGCGGCAAAAAGCAATAATATCTTTTTCATATTGATTACAAAATTATAACATTAATAAAGTGTCTTATATTGTGTCTTGGCATCAGCAGCATCCCATCCTGGGTTCTGCTTGAGCTTACCATTCTTCACGGTAATCTCAGTCTGAGGCTTAGCCAAGAAACCATTAGTAGCGATATAGCGCTCGGTCCAAGAGCAGGTCATGTGCTGCATGGTGCGCTTGTTGGCCTTGTCGCCGAGGCAGACAATCTGCTTACCGGCCTGGGCCTGCAGAGCCTTAGGAGCATAAGAGTTTTCGTTAGGATTGTTGCCAGTCCAACGACGCATATCGTTGAAACGAAGACCTTCGAAACAGAATTCCCAACGACGCTCATCCTGAACGGCCTTCAATGAATATGCCGTCTGAGGAACACCTGCACGCTTCTGAACTTGATTCATGTACTGAGCATCACCGGTAAGCTCGGTCAACATCAGCAGAACATCAGGATAACGCATCAGGTAGAAGTCCTCGAAGTGGTCACCCTGCATTTTGTTATCAAGTGAGCTTCCGGTATAACCCTCTGCCAGGGCCCACCATGTATCGTTGTTCGCAGCCCCGGCGTCAAGATTCACCTCAGCATACTTCTTTACAGAATAACCTGACTCTTCGCAGTCGTCCTTCTCGTAAGTATAGTTTTCGAGTTCATTGTTGAGGTCAATCAGAGAAGCGCGTTTACGGAGGTCGGTATATTCTTTACCTGCTCCACCACTTCTCTCCGCAGCTGACCAGTCGTCCCAGATATTGCATGAAGGAGTACCCTGACCCCAACCCTGGTTGAATGGATAAGTGAAGTTACGGTCACCATTCTGTGCAGTAGAACCGTTACGAAGTCCCCAGAACACAGAGATGTAGTTAGAATACATACGCTGGGCGTTGTATGATCCACTGATAGACCATGCTGAAGCATTCATAAACTGAACCTGGAACAGTTCCTCGGTGTTACCGTTACCCATGCCGGGCTGGTCGAAACAATTCTCACGCTTCATATCCTTGATGAACTCATAAGCATGACCTTCATCGTCCTGAGCTTCATCCCAGAGGAGACTGTTAGAGTACTGCCAAAGTGAACGGAAGTCCTCACAAAGTTTATAACGACCACTGCTAACAATGTCTTTCAGACCAGCAACAACATCAGCCTGAGAAAGAGAACCTCCTGAGCAACCCTCTTGTTCCACGAGTTCAATGGCAGGACCTGAACCTCCAGCCAATTCACCAGCATTCTTATAGAAACCAGCCCAGAACATATATGCACGTGCAATGAAAGCCTCGGCAACATACTTATTGGCGTGACCATCACCAAAACCTCTTTCTGTACCCATGAGATTCTTTCCTGAAACCATATCTGAGAGAATCTGCGGATAGATAGCCGTTTCTGCGTCAGCCTCTTCTTCCATCTCAGGAGTAACTACTGAGGCAGTGATCAAAGGTACGTCACCAAACAACTGGCTGAGCCAGAAGTAATAAAGACCACGCATGAAATAAGCCTCACCCAGGAGTTGACTACGCAGAGATTTCTGATCATCTCTCCAGGGCACATTGTCGATAGTCTCAATAGCAGAAGTGGCGCGAGCAATGCCGCCATAAAGAAGTTTGTAAGGCTCTGCAAACTGATTAACACTCATCTCTACAAGATGGTGGAGAGACTTCACCTTGTTGTCCTGCAGACCGCCACTACCGTAGCAGTTGTCTGACATAACTTCCCACCAGAACCAAATATTCTGGTTATCGCTGTCGCCGCCACCCATGGTGTTCATGATTGCATAGGTTGCTGAAAGTTCTGATTCTACATCCGCAACCTTACCGGGGAACACAGCATCGGTAACCTCTGTTTTACGAGGGTCTGTGTCCAGCATATCGTTACATGATGTGAACAAGGTTGCTGCTGACAAAACAGCAAACGCTGATAAAATATATTTTTTCATAACTTATTTGTCGAATTAGAATTTGATACTAGCACCAATCAGATAAGTACGAGACGGTGGATAAAGACCGAGGTCGATACCAGATGCCCAAGTTACGTCACCACCTGAGTTACCAACTTCAGGATCGAGGCCTGTGTAACCAGTGAAGGTAACGAGGTTCTGAGCCTGTACATAGAGACGGAGCTGCTGGAACGGACATGACTTCCAGATGTTCTTGAAGTCGTAACCGAGCGTAACGGTCTTAATCTTAAAGTAGTCTGCATCCTCCATATAACGGATAGAGTTCCAGATAGTGTTCGTATGACCAGTTGCAGAAATACGTGGCTGGGTGTTGGACGAACCTTCACCAACCCAACGATTCAGGATCGTGGTATCGTAGTTCTGGTAAGGAGTATCACCGTAAGAGCGGTAAGAACGCATTACCTGCATTCCGAATGCACCTGCACCATTGATAGCGAAATCAAGTCCCTTCCATGTGAAACCGAGATTGATACCAAGCGTAATATCCGGGTTAGGATTACCAATCTCATGGCGGTCACAGATGCTATTGCCATCAGCGTCAATAGCCTCAGCATAAGTAATCTTACCGTCACCATTCCAGTCGTCCCAGATACAGTCACCGGGTTGTGCATCATCAAGGACAGCCTTGCCGGCTGCGCGGGCAGCATCAATCTCAGCCTGATTCTGCCAAATGCCGCTGTAAGACATGCCGTAGAAGTAACCGATAGGATGACCTTCTTCCATACGGGAGATATACTCAGTACCCTGTGAGAGGATACCGCCATTACCGTTAACATAGTGGTTCAAGTTGTTTACACGGATTACCTCATTCTTATTGGTAGCAAAGTTCACGCCAACATTGTAACGGAAGTCTTTGCCAATCTGGTCGTCCCATGTAACAGCAAGTTCAATACCTGTATTACGGATGTCACCACCATTGAAGTAAGGAGGCTCTTTACCTTGGTCATACTGAGGATCCTTAAGAATAAGCAGGTCTTTTGTGGTCTTCCTATACCAGTCGAAGTTTACACCCAGACGGCTGTTGAGGAAACGGGCATCGAAACCGAAGTCTAACTGCTCAGAGGTTTCCCAAGTAAGGTCGGGATTGGGAACATTCTTAGGATATGCTCCAGGATTAGGAGTACCAGCAACAGAGGTTGCCAGGTCTGAACCGAACTTGTAACCGCCTACACTTGACATAATGATAGGAGTGATGTACTGGTATTTTGACACATTACAGTTACCATTCTGTCCCCAAGATGCACGGAGTTTGAAGAAGTCCATCCAGCTCTTAGTGCTCTGCATGAAAGGTTCGTTGGTAACTACCCAACCGGCAGACACAGAGGGGAATACGCCCCAACGCTTGCCGTCGGCGAAATGGCTTGAACCATCATAACGCACAGTAGCGGTAGCCATATAGGTTTCATTCCAGTCCCAACTTACACGACCGAACCAAGAAGCGAGATAGTCTTCATCGTTTGGATTACCAGTAAGTGAAGCGTCAGTAGCTTTTTCAAGAATAATGTTCGAAAGCCATGCAGAATCCCAATCTCTTAACGAAGCGAGTTGTGAGCCATAAGCAATCTTGTTGCTTCCACCGAGGTTTGTGCTCCATGCAGTACTCTCATAACTCTGACCCACCATGGCACTGATCTTGTGACCAGCAAGAATAGGAAGATCATAGGTAAGCGTATTAGTAACAGACCAATTGGTGCTCAGCCATGTGCTCTGACTAACATTGTAGTTATTAACGATAGCTGCACCTTCGGCTGGAGCACGTGGTGTTCCGAAGTTACGATAGGCACCCGATCCCCAGTTGTAGTTGAACTGAGAACGGAATCTCAGACCCTTGATGGGTTGGATAACTGCAAATGCTGTAGCGCTGGTATTGATGTTACGGCTCTCTGCCATAGAGTTGAATCCACCCTTAGTGAGGTTTTCCCATGGGTTGTTGAACATAGCGGGAAGCCAGCCCTTACCATGAGTGAGTTCACCGTCAACATTCTGCCAGTTATAAATCTCACCTTTATCATCATACTGTGGCAGAAGCGGAGAAGTCTGCATCAGACTGTGGATGTAACTCCAGTACATACCGTCTTCAGCCAAGTCGTGACTCTTGTTATAGCCGATAGAGATGTTCTCACCGATAGTGATGGCATCGAAGTCCTTGGCTTTCAGGAGTACGTGGTCGCTGTTCACGCGGATAGTGTGGCGCTTATAGAAAGAAGCCATGTCAGCACCCATGATACCTTCGTTACTAGTATAGGTATAAGACATAGCGAACTTTGAACGGTCTGAACCACCGGTCAGTGTTACAGAATGATTCTGCTGTACGGCATTCTTGTTGGTGAACAAATCCCACCAGTCAGTACCTTCCCAGCCGTTAGCAACCTTGGCGAGAACATCAGCTGGAACACTAGCAGCCCAGTCCATCTTGGTACCAGATGAATTAAAGGAATACTCGTCCATAATGGTCATATACTGCTGTGCATTGAGCAGCTGTGGGCGTTTGTAAACATTAGACCAACCCATAGCACCATTGTAGCTGAGCTCTATCTTACCGGCCTTACCCTGTCGTGTAGTAACGAGAATAACACCGTTGGCGGCACGGGCACCATAGATAGCTGCGGAAGCAGCATCCTTCAGCACGTCAATACTCTCGATGTCAGCAGGGTTGATGTCACCAAGATTTCCACCAGCCACGCCGTCAATAACGTACAATGGAGATGTGCTGCCATTAGTACCTTTACCACGGATGACTACATTGTAGCCCTTACCAGGCTGTGTAGAACTCTGGGTAATCTGTACGCCAGGAGAACTTGACTGCATAGCTTCGAGTGCGTTGGTGGTGTTCAGTTTGGCGATGTCCTCACCCTTTACCTGAACTGTAGCTCCAGTAACCAGCTTTTTCTTCTGGGTACCATAACCGATGACCACCACCTCGTCGAGGTTAGTGTCATCCTCTTCAAGTGTCACGTCGATCTGAGTGTTACCGACGACTCTGATTTCCTGGGTCTTAAAGCCGACGTAACTGATTACGATCGTGGCATTCGGCCCCACATTGAGAGAATAGTTACCGTTGAGGTCGGTAACAGTTCCATTACTTGTGCCCTTTTCCAGAATGCTGGCGCCAATGACGGGACCCATGGCGTCAACAACTGTTCCGGACACCTTCTTCGTCTGCTGCACCGATTGTACGGAGTTAACAGCAGAATCAGCCATTGCTTGAGGCGACCACAGCAATCCAACGATTGCGCAGGCTCCAGCCAGCAACGCTGTCTTTCTAAAGTTAGGATTCATACTTAAGTAATGTTTAAGTAATAGTTGATATAAAGTTAATAATAAATTGTTCAAAAAACGTTTTTTAGGATTTAACGGCGCAAATTTAAACAAACCTATATGACATAACATTTCGATTTGTTTCTCAAACATTAAAATTTGTCTCATTTTACACCACGCTATCAGAAATGTTACATTAAAACAAGAAAAATAGACGCTTTGAAAGGCACACTCGTGTAACATTTTTTCCAAAAGAGGCCAAAATCAGCCTCAAAGTTAACATCCGGAAACGAAAAATAGACATGATTTAAGCCCTGAAAAGGCCCCTGTGTATCTTCGTGCCTTTGTGTCTTTGTGTTTAAAAGTGGTTGAAGTCTGTTCTACCAAAAATAAATCATATTTTATTTTGTTCTGCGCTCAACTTTTCGTATCTTTGCGCCTTGCAGGGGCAAACCTTGCGAAACAAACAAATAAGGGAAAAATGACACAAGAAGAGAAAACAAGAATTGAAGAACGCATCGTAGACGTACTCAAAACGGTATACGATCCGGAAATCCCCGTCAACATCTACGACCTGGGGATGATCTACAAAATAGATATGCAGGAAGACGGCACGCTTGACATGGACATGACTTTCACGGCTCCCTCCTGCCCCGCCGCCGACTATATATTAGAAGATGTACGCACGAAGGTGGAAAGCGTTGAGGGCGTAAAGACGGCCAACGTAAACCTGGTCTTCGAGCCCATGTGGGACCAGAGCATGATGAGCGAAGAAGCCCGCATTGAACTTGGATTCGATTAAATGCTTTATGAAAAAAAACATCTATATATTAAGTGACGCTCACCTTGGATCGTGGGCTATCGATCACGGAAGAATGCAGGAGCGCAGGCTGGTGAGGTTTCTTGACAACATCAAGGACAAAGCAGCGGCCGTATATCTGCTCGGTGATATGTTCGACTTCTGGTACGAGTGGAAATACACCGTACCCAAAGGCTACACACGCTTTCTAGGAAAACTGTCAGAACTCGCCGACCTTGGTGTCGAGGTCCACTATTTCACCGGCAACCACGACATCTGGATGTATGGCTACCTGGAAGAAGAATGCGGCATCATCCTGCACAAGAAACCCGAGACCGTAGAACTATATAATAAGGTGTTCTACCTGGCCCACGGCGACGGACTGGGCGACCCTAACCGCAGTTTCCAGTTCATCCGCAGCATCTTCCACAACAAAACCTGCCAGTGGCTCTTCACCCATTTCATTCCGCAGAGCTGGGCCATGAAGTTCGGACTCTCGTGGGCCAAGCGCTCCCGACTGAAGCGCGCCGACGGCAAAGAACCCGCCTACATGGGAGAAGACAAGGAATACCTGGTGCTCTACACCAAGAAATACATGAAGGAACACCCCGACATCGACTATTTCATCTACGGCCACCGTCATATCGAACTCGACCTGATGCTCTCCCGCAAAAGCCGCATGATGATTATCGGCGACTGGATCTGGCAGTTCACCTACGTAGTCTGGGACGGCGAGCACATCCTGTTAGAAGAATACGTAGAAGGCGAAAGCCAGTTGTAGCGCCCAATACTACGCCCTGTCAGCCATTCAGCTGACAGGGCAAGTAACGTATCTCATAATATTACGCTTACGCTTTCACATCATGCTATTTCACTATAACTTTCTTCATAGTGCCATCTCTCATGCGAACTATGCGGAGACCACGGTTAGAATGTCCCAATTTCACACCGCCAATAGTGTAGTAGTCTTTCTCTTCTCTTACACTAGGATTCGCCACATTTTCAATTCCTGTTTCTCCAGATTGGAGTTCTCGTATGTCCTTAAACCATTTAGTCCACTGACTAGAGGACTTATAGGCACTCAGTGTTCCCGAAGGAACAAATAGTACTATATCTGATGAAGTTGACGTAAAAGCATCATAGCCTATTCTAACTGCCTCAGGATTCTTTACTTCAGAAATTACTTCTTTCAGACCAGTACAGTTCTGGAAAGCATAGTTTCCAATACTGGTCACAGAATTGGGGATGTTAATCGAAGTAAGACCACTACATTCACCGAAGGCACCAGCCCCGATACTTGTCACGGTATTAGGGATAACGGTATTTTTACAACCTAAAATAAGTTCATTACTCGTAGTTTCAATGAGAGCGTTACAATTATTACGAGAATCATATTTCACATTACCAGTTTCAACTATAATCGAAGTCAGGCCGCTACAACCATCGAAAGCACCAGGTCCAATGCTGGTCAAAGATTTGGGAATGGTCAGAGAGGTAAGACCACTGCAACCAGAGAAAGAATCAAAACCGATGCTGGTCACGGAATTGGGAATAGTCACGGAGGTTAGGCCGCTACAGTTCAAGAAAGCATCGTTTCCAATGGTGGTCACGGTACTAGGGATAACGGTATTTTTACATCCAATTATCAGTTTATTGCTTGCTGTTTCAATGAGAGCATTACAATTATTACGAGAATCATATTTCACATTACCGGTTTCGACTTTGATTGAGGTCAGGGCGCTACAACCATAGAAAGCACT
>JAEEGJ010007377.1_pt1 | contig 31615 bp, 30 predicted proteins | sample 8958761 | NCBI WGS metagenome assembly JAEEGJ01 (sample SAMN16246546, study PRJNA631951) | gut metagenome | biome: gut microbiome; feature: rumen; material: RS-attached | host: Bos | place: Iran: Karaj | collected 2018-10
CCACCTCTTAGCGTAGCGAAGGTGGGGGGAGATCTTCGTTTCAGGCGGGGTTCAAGCCCCGACTGAAATGAGATGCGGAGCATCGTTTTGTTACCGAGGAAACGCTGAAGGCGTTTTCGAGGTGACTTTGACTTGAAGATGTTCAGCCTATACGGGGCAGAAGGGGATCCTTAAAAGTGGAAGAACATTGAAAATATGAACAGGTTCTGTGAGGATCTTATTAACTTCGCAAACGGACGTCCTCTTGTTCATCTGGTTGACCGGAAACTTGGGTATTAAGCTTTTCGTAAAACATAATAATTTAACGAGGTGACACAAACATATGGGTTATATATCTGAGCTGAGAAAGAAAGTAGGACATGCCCCCTTAATGGCACCGGCTGCACTGGCGTACGCGGTAATAACCGGGGCCAGCTCCGGAATCGGGGCGGAATTTGCCAAACAGCTTGCGGCACATGGATACAATTTGATCCTTGTAGCAAGACGTAAGGAAAGACTGATAAAAACAGCAAGGTACCTTTCGAAAAAATTTAAAGTAAAATGTACTGTACTGGTAAAGGATCTTTCAAAGCGCGAAGAATGCGAATCGTTATTTGAAGAAATAAAGGATTATGATATCGAAGTCTTTATCAATAATGCCGGCTTTGGAGTCTTTGGGGCTTTTGCGGATACAGCACTAGATAGTGAGATGGATATGATATCCGTAAATGTTTCGGCTGTGCATATCTTAACTAAAAAAATGGTGAAATACTTCGGGGATAAGAACAAAGGATATCTGCTGAATGTAGCCTCCTCTGCGGGACTTTTGCCGGCAGGTCCCTATATGTCAGCATATTATGCCACGAAAGCTTATGTTGTAAGCCTTACAAAAGGCATAGCGGAAGAGCTTAGGGAAGAAAATAAAAATGTATATGTAGGGGCACTTTGCCCGGGACCGGTTGAAACTGAGTTTAATTCAGTGGCGGGAGTGTCCTTCGGATCAAAAGGCATTTCTGCAAAAGAATGTGCAAAAACAGCTGTTGATTCTATGTTTAAGCGCAAGAAGATCATAGTACCGGGAAGAATCCTAAAACTCGGGACCTATGCCGCAAAATTTGTTCCCGAGAGTTTGCTTTTAAAGTTTGTGTCAAAGTTTAAAAAAGTAAAAAACAGGGGCTAAAAAAGAAACCATATGTCATTTTCGGCATATGGTTTCGCTGTTAATTTCTTAATTTTATTCTTCCACCGGGAAGTAAACCTGGTATCTTTCGTACCCGATGTTCTTTAACGGGACAAACCTGATCCCGATGTCCTGGAAACGGGTTTTAAACGTGTCTTTCCATGATCCCCATTCACGTTCGTTATCGTGAGTTAAGAGTTCGTTGATCTCATGGCCTTTTAAGTGAAGCGTACGTTCGGCGTCTGATAATCCGGCGAGTACTATGGGACCGTATGAGAATGCAAACATGTTCTCGGAGACTTCAAGCTTTGTTGCGTAAATATCAAGAGGAAGGGATAAGCATATCTCGTCGTTGTTTTTGAAAAGTCTCTTAAGTCTTATAAAGCCACCGTCTACAAGCTCCTCGGTATTTACAATTTCGCCGTTTATCATAAGCTCTGCGGGTCTTTTAAGCCATTTGGGAAGTCGCAGGCAAAGAGTAAACTCTTTTTCACTGTCTGTTACTACTCTGAAGCACTGCTTCATGACGTCGGGCTGATGGGGGTAAATATGTGTGTTATCGCCCAGGGACTGGAGTGCGGACGAGGTGCTTGATGTATGGAAGCTTCCGCTTAAAGTATCCCTGCGCTGTTCCAAGGTGACCTTTGTTCCGCCAATATCAAATACAGCTTTGCTTGAAGCATAGACTCCGGTATAAATACAAGCGTCATCAAGATAATAGAGATATCTGTTATGAGCAGCGTTGGCTTGTACAAGTGTTCCGTGGCAGCAGAAGAAATCGGAAAACTTCTTGCCCCAGCCCTTTCTTAGCCCCGCGGACATCGGAAGGAAATATGTGATGAGTCCGTCCTCAGGAAACTCTGCCGTCTGTCCGTTGGCATGGCCGCCTCTGAAATAGCCCTGCGCCATGATGCCGTTGTAGAGGTTTTGTTCGATATAATCAAGGAATTTAGCCTCTTTGGTCCACTTAAAGAGAATGTCGGCAAGACGGATCATGTTGTAGACGGTACAATGCTCCTGGTTTTTGTCTCCCAGACGCTCTGCCATGGATCTTAAGGGAGTCCAGATCTCACCGCAGGTCTGACCGCCTGTTACAAAGGTTCCTCTCTTTGTAACTGCCATTTCCCAGTATTTAAGGGCAATATTTTTGTAACGTTCTTTCCCTGTTACCTCGTAAACCCTTGCGGCACCGATTGCTTCGGGGATGGTGGTGTTTGCATGCATGTTGGTAAGAACGTCAACATCCTCCAAGAGTTTATCAAACAGTCTGTGTCTGTCATAGCGGTCTATGAGCTCAAGGAACATCTCGTCTTTTGTAAATTCGTAAAGGTCGGCCCATACCTCAAGCATGCCGCCGGTTTCGAAATCTAGGATGTTGTCCATCTCTTCGCGGCTTTTATCATTTGTATAATCATAGAACCATTTCGCAAATGAAACTGCGACGTCAAGAGCCTCTTTATTGTTCATGTAGCGGTATACGTCGCAAAGTCCCATAAAGGTCTTGTGGACATTGTAGTGGGGCGCCCATACCTGCTTGCCCCTTGCGATCCAGTGGAAGTATTTTTCGGGGATTGATGCAGCCCAAAGACCACCGTTTTCAATCTGGCAGCGCTTAAGCTCGTGAACTATGTGATTTGCCTTGGCGAGCAGTTCCTCGTCGCCGTTCTCGTTAAACCTAAGAGCGCATGCGCTTAAGTAATGTCCGAGAAAATGGCCGCGCAGCTGACAGGACGGGTCTTCCCATCCGGTATGAGCCATATATTTGCTTCCGAAATTCTGATTGATCCCGGCTTCCTGATAAAAGTTCTGCAGCAGCGCAGGTGATTTCAGTTCCTCAAGATAACTTCTGTTGTCACGTTCTTTGGCGAGAAGTTCGCCGTCCCTTAATTCTACATCTTTCCCGAGTACAGATTTCATGCGTAAGGCCTCCTTGATCCTGTTGAGATTGACTTTTGTGTCTCCGAATGATATGATAATTATAGTATAGTCGCATCTGAACTAAATGGAATGGCATATATATGCTTAAAAATATAAAATAGTCGCAAATCGAGGAGCGTGAAATGGACGGGATAAAGGACAACAGGATAAAGCTGTATACCGATGTGCTACCTATGGTAAGTCTGTGCGGATATTTAAGCACGGACTCCGGCTTTGTTCATCCGGACAGAGTCCTGGATGTAAACGTACTTTTGTACGTTGAAGAGGGAAGCTTTCATATATTTGAGGAAGAAGAAGAGTTTACGGTGGAACCCGGGATGATGGTGTTTTTAAAGCAGGGGCTGCACCACTTTGGGGATATAAAGTGTCCCAAAGGCACAAAGTGGTTCTTCGTACATTTTAACTTGAACGAAGAGGGGAGCGGCAGGGAGCTTGTGCCTTATGAACGGTTTGTTTTTCCGGAAGCGGATCCTGACAGGAAGAGGACTTATCGTTTTTTGCCAAAGACATTTCGTATAGAGAAAAACAGCAGGATATTTTCCCGGTTCATGACGCTTGAAAAGATGTTTGAATCAAGGGATTATAGCGCAAATCTGAATCTGAATTCGTATCTGTATGAGATCCTTACGGATATATATGAGCAGTCGATCTCGGACCGGCATGTTGACGGGAAATGGGAGAAGGCGCTGAAAATGATGTCTTTCCTTGATGAACATACGGATAGCCCGTTTGATTCGGAGGGCCTTGAAGAATTTATGGGTCTTACTTTTAAGCATTTAAACCTCTTGTTCAAGCAGACGACCGGAACAACTCTGTGGAAATATCATTCGAATGTACGGATGGAAAAGGCAAGGCAGCTGCTTACGGCAACCGCTCTTTCCATAGGGGAGATAAGTGACAGCCTAAGATTCGAATCGCCGTATTACTTTTGCAATGCCTTTAAAAAACATACGGGAGTTGCGCCGTCAAGGTACAGGAAAGAAAATGTGATCTGAGGCTTTTTCGTTAAAAAACCTTGTTGACATAGTTTTATGAAAGTTTTAAAATGATGCCAGGGACAAAAGTCCGAAAATTCGTTGAGCTTACTTGAACAGGCTTTGGGATTTAAAGGTTTTTGTTATGCAAAAGGGGAGGATCGTATGCAGGAATTACTTGACAGAAAAAAAGGTCTTCACAGAAAAATACTTATAGTAGATGATGAGTTTATAGAGCGTGAAATGCTTGGAAACATGCTTAATTCTATATATGAGGTCGAATACGCCGAAAACGGTGCGCTGGCACTTGACACCATACGGCGGGAAAAGAATAAGCTGTCACTGATAATCCTTGATCTGCATATGCCGGAGCTTGACGGATACGCTCTTCTTGAGATACTGCATTCAGATCCGGAACTCAGGCGTATACCGGTCATAGTCCTGACCGCTGAAAAAGAGGCGGAAGTAAAAAGCCTTAAGCTCGGAGCTGCCGATTTTATCACAAAGCCGTATGAAGTCCCGGAGGTAGTACAGGCAAGAGTCGGGCATTCCATAGAGCTTGCCGAGAACAGCGTGATCATCCATGAAACGGAAAGAGATGAGCTTACCGGACTTTTCCATAAGGAATTCTTCTTTGAATACGGCAGGATTCTTGACGATCAGAACGAGAACATGCCGATGGATGCCGTTGTTATCGATGTCAACCGTTTCCATCTGATAAATGAATTGTACGGAAGGGATTTCGGCGATAATGTGCTTAAAACTCTCGGAAAGAGCATACATGAGTTTGTAAACTTGAACGGAGGTCTTGCGTGCAGAAGCGACAGTAATTGCTTCTATATATATATTCCGCATCAGGATGGGCTCAAGGAACTTCTTCCCGTGCAGATAGAAAAACTGAACGGAGTTTTTACGGAACCGAAGATATATTTAAGGGTCGGAGCTTATTCGGATGACGGAAGCAGGATGGATATGGAGCGCCGTTTTGACTGTGCGAGGCTTGCTTGCAGCCGTCTGAACAAAAGCTATGAAACAAGCTACGGGTTTTACAGCGCGGAGCTTCATGATATAGAGCTTCACAGTGAACAGCTCATAAACGATATGGATAAGGCACTTGCCGAGAAACAGTTCAAGGTATATTTCCAGCCGAAATATAACATTGAGGGTGACAAGCCTTATCTGTGCAGTGCCGAAGCGCTTATCCGCTGGTTCCATCCGGTATACGGCATGATAAGCCCCGGAGAGTTTATCTCTCTGTTCGAGGACAAAGGTCTTATCAATAAGCTTGACAGATATGTTTGGAATGAAGCGGCATCTCAGATAAAGAAATGGAAGGATAAATACGGAGTAACTATCCCTGTATCGGTAAATGTATCAAGAGTGGACATATTTGATCCCCTGCTGGGTGATATGATAAATGACATAGTTACGGATAACGGGATAAAACCGCAGGATCTGCTGCTTGAGATCACTGAGTCGGCATATACGGACAATTCACAGCAGATAATCGATACTGTAACGGCTCTCAGGAACAGAGGCTTTAAAATAGAGATGGATGATTTCGGAAGCGGATATTCTTCTTTGAACATGCTGACATCCCTTCCCATAGATGCTCTGAAGCTTGACATGAAATTCATCCGGAATATATGTGAGAACAAAAAGGATTTCAGCCTTGTAGAGATCATGATAAAGATAGCCGATCTGCTGGAAGTCCCGATAATCGCGGAGGGCGTGGAAACAAAGAAACAGATGGAGCTCTTGAAGAGTATAGGCTGTGAAATTATACAGGGCTATTATTTCTCAAAGCCTGTACCGCCTGAGGATTTTGAGAAATTTATTTCAGGCAGCGGGATGGCTGCAGCGTCTTTAACTTAGTAACTGTTTGTCACCATGAGTGGTGATCTGTAACCTTAAGCGATGATTTGTTATCCTGAGCGTCGATTTATCATCCTGAGCGTCGATTTGTCATCCTGAGCGTTAGCGAAGGATCTTATTACATAAGCCTTAAAGATTCTTCGCTTCGCTCAGAATGACACTACTTGATAACATTAGAACGGTTCCAATAGAATTGGTGCGCTTATAAGGTTTGGAATTTTTGAAAAGGAGAAAAGCATATGATTTCTGTGGAGAAACTTAAAAGTTTAGGGGTAAATGTGGAAGAAGGGCTTGCCCGCTGCATGAACAAAGAGGATTTTTATCTTATGCTCGTGAATAAGGCTTTGGCTGATAATAAGCTTGAACTGTTGGAACAGCAGATAAAGAATAAGGATCTTGACGGAGCGTTTGAGACGGCGCATGCATTAAAAGGTATGTATGCCAATCTGTCGTTGGATCCCGTTACAAAGCCTGTGGTAGAGATCACGGAACTCTTACGCGGCAGGAATGACGTTGATTATACCGCTCTTATAACAGAAGCGAAATCACAGTTTACAAAGCTTAAAGAACTGTAAGTGCAGGAGGTTCCAAATGGGATATAAAAAGCTGCTGATAGTGGATGATTCCGAAATAGACCGCAAGATTTTAAAGAATATTCTCGACATAGATTTTTTGGTGTTTGAGGCCGAAAACGGTTATAAGGGACTGGAAATGATGATGGAGAAGCATAAGGAACTGGATGGGATACTCTTAGATCTCCATATGCCGGTACTGGACGGATTCCATGTTCTGGAATTGATGAGGGAAAAAGCTCTTTATGACATTCCCGTCATCATTATTACCGCGGAGAGCACCGAAAAGAATCTGATGAAAACAGTAAACTATAACATTAGGGATTTTATATGTAAGCCTTTTGAGCCGGAGGTTATCAGAAACAGGCTGAGGGCGTTGTTCCTTATCCCGTGGAGATGAGGATAAATTTCGTTTGCGGATTTGAGTTTTTTGTGATATAATAACCATAGCCGTTCAGATCGGCAAAACTAAAGAAAAGAGGAGACTAAAGTGAAAAAATTAATGCTTTTGCTTATGCTGGTGATAGGAGTTTTGGGACTCACCGCCTGCACTGTTGAGACCGAAATGACCATAAACAATGACGGAACATATACCGGCACGACCGTCAGCTATATGGGCCTGGATGATCTGAAGTATATGATCGATATTCTGCCTGCCGAGACATTCGGAACAGATGAAACGACCCTGGCATTTATTAAAAACATCAAAACGGATGCTGAATTTGAGGAGCTGATCAAGGCATCCGGGGCAGAACTGAAGTCAAAGGTTTTTGACGGAAAGAAATGTTATGCTGAGAAAGATTCCGCAGTACCTATTGAGGGAACCTACACACAAGAAGCCGGATACACCATCAGTGCAACCTGCTTTGAGTACAACTTCAATGTTAAGAATTATATTAATTCCATGATGGAAAGCTACGGTATAGAATCAGGTGATGCTGAGGTTGTTAATGCTCTTATTAAAAACATCAACATGATTCTGACGATACATATGCCTTCAGAGATCACGTCAACAAACGGAACACTTTCGAAGGATAAGAAGACCGTAACCTTTAAATATGGCTTAACCGGCGATAATATTGTTCTTTATGCATACACCGAGGGCGGCAAGCAGGGCAGCGGTACCATCAGCCTTAATACCGGAGATAACGGATATACCACAAAGAAGAGCGTAAATATCATTGCTTCCGATAAGATCACATCTGTTATCGTTAACGGCGAGAAGGTAAAAGCAGCCAGCAAGGTGTTTCTCGGCAAGGACGGCGTATATAACATTAAAGTCGCAACCGCTAACGGTGAGCAGGAGTTTGTGGTTACAAAGGACGCAAAGAAGCCCCGTGTAAAGGGCGTTTCCAACGGTACTACATACAACAAGGCTGTTAAGATCAAGTTCTCGGATGCAACTTCAGGTGTTAAGTCCGCTACACTTAACGGCAAGGCTGTCAAGTCGGGCAAGAAGGTTAAGTCGGCAGGCAAGTATACTCTGGTTGTTACCGACAATGCAGGAAACAAGACAACGGTAGAGTTTGAGATCAAGAAATAATCTTTTCTGATCGGAAACGGAGAATGCCATGAATAAGGTTGTTACCATCAGCAGACAATACAGCAGCGGCGGACGTGAGATAGGAAAAAAGCTCGCTGAGCTTTGGAATGTGCCTTTTTATGACAACGAGCTCATAACCAGGGCAGCAAAGGAGAGCGGATATGCCGTTGAGGCATTTGAGAGAGCCGAAAGCAGGGCTACGAGCAGTTTGCTTTATTCCATAGCAAGAGGCATGGTTACTTCCGGGAATATCCATACTACATTCAACAGTCTTTCTCTCGATGACAGACTGTATATGGCTCAGGCTGATATAATAAGGAAGATAGCCGACGAAGGACCTTGCGTCATAGTGGGCAGGTGTGCCGATTATATATTAAGGAAGAGAACCGATTTGGTAAATATCTTCGTCATGGCAGATATGCCTTTCAGGATTGAAAGAGCTCAGAGGATTGACGGCATGCCGTCCGAAAAGATAGAAGAAAACATCATTAAGATGGACAAGCGGCGCTATAATTATTACAATTTCCATACAGGAGAAAAGTGGGGAAAAGCAGAGAATTATTCTCTGTGCCTGAACAGTAGCCGGGTGGGGATAGATAAAGCCGTGGAATGTATAAAAACCTACGTTGAAGCAGTAGAGACGCAGTAAATACGAAGTAATGAAAAGGGTGTATGGAACTTCATACATCCTTTTTTTGTGCGATAAGCGAATGCCCTCGGTGCAAGCTAGCTTGCAAACTCTAGCTTGCAAACTGAGGGAAAATTTGGAACCGCGACTGATTTTGCCTCGTCAAATAGGAGAAACGTAATTTTTGAAAAAAGATTTTTCGTTAGTCACGTAATAGTCACTTTAGATACTTATAGTTTTTTGTGGTATGAAAAAAATAAGGAACAAGATCGTTTTTGCATGGAGACTTAAACATGGAAAAAGAGAGAAAAACAGTTATAGAGGTTAAGGACGCAAAGAAGGTCTACCGGATGGGACAGGAAAAGATAAAAGCCGTGGACGGAGTGAGCTTTACGGTCGATGAGGGTGAGTTCTGCTGCCTGCTCGGTACTTCCGGTTCGGGAAAATCGACGCTTCTTAACCTGATGGCAGGGATAGAAAAGCTGACAAAGGGCGAGATACTGATAAAGGGTCAGTCGGTCGGAAAGATGAGCGAGAACAAGCTTGCCAAATTCCGACAGGAGAATCTGGGATTTGTATTTCAGAGCTATAACCTGATAGGGTCGATGACAGCGCTGGAAAATGTCGAGTTCCCGCTGGTATTTAAGCGGGTGCCTGCAAAAAAGAGACATAAGATGGCCGTGGAGATGCTGAAGGCGGTAGGCCTTAAGGGAAGAATGCGGCATAAGCCGAAAGAGATGAGCGGCGGCCAGCAGCAGCGAGTCGGCATAGCGAGGGCGTTTGTCGCAAGACCTGCAATAGTTTTTGCGGATGAGCCTACCGGAAACCTTGATTCCCATACGACCCTGGAAGTAATGGACATGCTGAAAGCAATGGCCAAGAAGAATAACCAGACGGTCGTCATGGTTACGCATGACAGAAAACTGACGGATTACGCCGATAAGATAATAAATATTCTGGACGGTAAGATAGAGAGCATAGAGGTCCGGGAAAATTCATATGAGCCTGAGATTGAGGAGCCTGCATGTACAGAGGCTCAGGAGCAGCCGGTGCAAGAGACGGATATTGAAAACAATGTGGTAGGAAATGATCCGACTGTGGAGACGGATATTGAGAACATCGTGGAAGAAAATGATGCGATTACAGAGCCTGATATCGAAAATACAGGATACAAGAGAAAACACCGAGCAGAGATTGATTTCGGAAATATGGAGAAATCTGCAACAGGGATCGATCTTGAATATGAAGCAAGAAAACTGGATGAAGCAGCCCAAAAATTGATAGATGAAGAAAAGGAAGGTAGAGAAAATGAGACGAAATAAGGTACTATCAAAGGTAACGGCATTACTTTTAATGGCTATTATGGTAACGGCGCTGTTCAACGGAGTTGGCGCCAAGGCAGCAGGAAATCTTTTGATCCCGGCAAAGCCTACGGGAAAGTTTGATTTCGAGATCGAGCCGGGTCAGACTAGTCATGTTGTTATACCTGTAAAGTTAACTGGAATAGCAACTACAAAACTAGAACTTTTTTCTTTGAGTGGTGATTCTTTAAATTCTGATTTGAAGATTTTCAATATAAAGATAACTTCGACAGATGGTACAACAGAGTCCGAAGTAACAGAACTCAAAGGTGATTCAATATATAATCTTCAATTTGATGTAACCGCCGCAGAAACTCTTAAGATAGGTTATAATACAATATCTTTCAAAGTAAAAGGCATATATTACAGAGACGTTACGAGAGAACGAGATTATAAGGACTTTCCAGATGAGTTTTCGGAATATGGTCCCATTGTTTTAACAGACGAAGATTTGATAACCCTTACATCATATACAGCTACCGAACTTAAGCCTATAGAGATCATTATTGATAATGTAATATATACCGAGTCTGAGGTTTACCCCGGAAACAGCTTTACTATGAAGGTTAAGCTTAAAAACGCCGGAGAGAGACCTGCTTTAAACACATATTTAAGCATGGATTTTCGTGACAGCGACATAATTCCTACATATACCGTTGAAAACATTAAAGTGGGTTCAATCGGTGCAGGAGAAACGAAAAACGTAGATTTAAAGGTAAAAGTATTAGATACCGCAGGGGCTAAGAACTGCATGTTGACAGCAGATATAACATGTAAGGATTCTTCGGGAGAAAATTATACTTTTGCAAAGAATATCTATATAACCATCAACAAAGGTAAGGATGAGCAGGTAAAGAAAGGTGCTCCCGTCATTTCCCTTTCCACTTCGGATAATTACAAGATTCTTACTCCCGATACTGAAGATAATATTAAGGTAGTGGTTAAAAACACCGGTGAGTCGGATGCAAAGGATGTGCGCATTTCCGTTAATTCGGGACTTGACGCTTCTGCAGGACTTACAAGAGGTTATACCAGCGACTCCATCTCTGCCGGAGACATAAAGGCTGGCGAGTCAAAGACCGTAACTATTCCCATCAGGGTTGCAAAGGGCTTTGCTCCCGGACTTTATGAGATCCAGATGTCTGCAACATATAAGGATCAGAGCAATAACGAGAAGACTTCCGGTAACCTTACCATGTATGTAAAAGGTACGGAGAAGAAGGAGACAACGGTAAAGAGCGATATTTCACTCAGTACCGAGAACAACTATTCGGCTCTTAAGCCCGATACAGAGAGCAATCTTATAGTAATCGTAAAGAATAACGGCCAGACCGACGTTACAAATGTTAAGGTAAATGTTATTTCCGGACTTGAGACTTCCATCGGTCTTACCAAGGGTTATACAACGGACGGCATAAAGGTCGGAAAGCTTAAGACGGGCGAGTCAAAGAAGGTTAAGGTTCCGGTAAGGACTTCTAAGAGCTTTGCTCCGGGACTATATGAGATCCAGATGAATGCCACCTATACCGATTCTCAGAGTGCGGATAAGACTTCTTCAGTCATGACCATGTACGTAAAAGGACCGGATGAGAAGGAAGAAAAAGATCCCGAAATAAAGCATGGCAGCGTTTCAATAGGAAATGTTTCACAGTCTCCCGAGAATCCCAAGGCAGGCGAGGAGGTTACGGTAAGCTTTGATGTCATAAATGACGGAAATGCTTCTATTACCAACGTAAAGGTTTCGGCTACAGGACTTTCCTCCAGCACTTTTGAGCCCGTAAGCTCAGAGCCCTACAAGAAGGTCAGCTCCATCGGCGCAGGCTCGAGGGCAAGGGTTTCCCTGACCTTAAAGGTAGGAAAGGATATCCCCGAGGGCTTTAATACACTTAATGTTGCATGCGAATACAGTGATGCATCGGGTGCTACTTCCTCTGAAACAGCAGGCCTATATATCCTTAATGTTGAAAATGAACTGAGAGGCGGCGGAAATCAGAAAAACAGCAGACCTAAGCTGATCATTAACAGATATTCCGCAGAACCTGTTGTCGATCCCGAAGAGCTTGAAATGTCGGAAGATCCCGACAAGCTGATGCATGAGCTTAAGGCAGGTAAGACATTTACATTCAACTATACTTTGATAAACACACATGCGACCAAGGCCGCTAAGAATATAAAGATAACGATTGAGCAGGCAGAGGGTGTATTTGCTCCTACGGAAGGCTCGAATATTTTCTATATCGATCAGATAGCTGCGGGAGAGAGCTCTGATCAGACCGTTATGTTAAAGACAAGAAGCGATGTCGCTACAGGTGATTATGCTGTATCCATCAGGGTAGAGTACGAATATGACGATATGAGTGAGGCTGACGCGGAGCGCGGCGGTGTTGTTGATGAAAATACCATCAAGCTTCATGCGACCGAGAATTACAGGCCGGAGATAGAGAATATCTATATTGATGCTTCTGAAGGCGTTATGGTCGGAATGCCCTGTGACTTAAGCTTTGAGTTCTACAATATGGGCAAGTCAACACTCGGAAATGTATATGTTACAATAGAGGGTGACTTTATGCTTGCCAATAATGCAAGCAAAACCTATGTCGGTGCGGTTGCGGGATACGGTCAGGAGTATGTGAATCCACAGATCATTCCTCTGGTTTCGGGCGAAGCAATAGGTTATGTTGTGGTTCACTTTGAGGACAGTAACGGTGACGAACAGACAAAGGAGGCTCAGTTTACCGCATATGTTATGGGCGGCGACGGCGATATGGACTATATCGATTACGGTGACTACGGAAACATGAGCGGCGGATACTACGGCTTCGATGATTTTGAAGGCGGATTTGACGGAACTGAAGACGGTGAGTTTGAAAACGGAGAGGACGGAGAAGAGACAAAGATAATCGGTCTTCCCGTATGGCTGTTTGTCACTATATGTGTTACCCTGGGGATTGTAATAATCGTCATAGTAGTTGTTATTGTAGTAAAGAAGCATAAAAAAGCATTACTGGATGAGGATGATGAATAATGAGATTTGTTGACCTTGTAAAAATGGGTTTCAGAAACCTGTTCAGACGAAAGGCCAGAACGGCGCTGACGATCATCGGCGTAATAATAGGCACCATTTCCATAGTAGTCATGATCTCTATCGGTATCGGGATGAACAGAAGCTTCGAACAGTCCGTTCTGGAAAACGGCAGCATGACTATAATAAACATCAGTAAGTATCAGTATTACGAGGATGAGAACGGAAACTGGAAGGAGAACAAACAGGAACTGAACGATCAGACCCTTGAACAGATAAAGGCCATAGAACATGTGAAATGCGTATCTCCACAGATATACGGGGATGCCCAGCTTTTGGCGAAGAAAAAATATACATCGTATATGAGTCTTATGGTAATGGATCTTGACTGTTATGAGGATTTCGGGTATCCCGTTCTTGCGGACGGGACTTATCCGAACAGCGAGAATTCGCAGGACAGGATATATGTCGGTTCGCAGATGTATCTTAATTTCGGGTATTATAACGGATCGAGGTACATGACCAAGGATATAGATCTTGAGAAAGACAAGGTCGAGCTGCAGTTTCAGGGTTATGAACCCGATCCGAAGAAAAGGGCTTTTTCCTACGAGCTTGAAAATGTTGTGATGATACCTCAGTCGGAATCGGGATATTCCATGACGGATTATTATGCGTTCATGGATATTGAGATGTACCGCAAGCTTTATACAAAGTATGCCAATACACTGAAATTCTCCGAAAGGAAGAAAGCACTGGAACACCTTAACCAGTATGAACAGGTCGTTATAAACGTCGATAATATGAACAATGTCACGGAGGTTCAGGAAGAGCTTGAGAAGCTCGGTTTTAAGTCGGAAAGTGAGATGCAGTACATCAAGCCCATGCAGGATACCGCGAAGATGCTCGAGATAATCCTCGGTGCCATCGGCGGCGTGGCCATGCTCGTATCGGCGATCAACATCGCAAATACTATGATCATGTCCATATATGAAAGAACCCGTGAGATAGGTATCATGAAGGTTCTCGGATGTAAGGTCGGAGATGTTAAGAAACTTTTCTTATTTGAGGCTGGACTTATGGGCTTCATCGGTGGTACAATAGGAGTAGGATTAAGTTATCTTGTCTCGTGGCTGATGAACAAATACGGAGGCGATCTGTTCTCGGGGCTTATGGGAGGAGGTATGTACTATGAGACGACGAGCGAAGCTCCCATGTCGGTCATACCCTTCTGGCTGCCTTTCTTTGCAGCAGGCTTCGGTATACTCGTCGGACTTATTTCCGGATTTTTCCCGGCACTCAGAGCTACGAGGATTTCGGCTATTGAGGCGATGAAGAATGAATAATTTTAAGCTTTTTAAAAAAGCAGATCTGTTGATTGCATTAATCCTGGTGCTGATTGCGGCAGCAGGATTTTTTGCATTTCGGTTTGTAAATGATGAAGAAGGAAATTCCGTAAAGGTTACGGTTGACGGTGAAGTTTTCGGAAGCTTCAGCCTTTCGGGACCGGAAAGAACCATAGAAATCCCTGTAAAAAACGGTATTTGCAGGCTTTTGGTAAAAGACGGCGCGGCGGATATGACCTACGCCGACTGCCCTAATCAGATATGTGTGCATCATGCTGCGATCACTTCCAAGGGTGAGGCGATAGTCTGCCTGCCGAACCGGGTCGTGGCAGAGATAGAATAGAGGGAGGTGGCGCATGGATAAAAAACGTATCCGCCGGCTGGCACTTGCGGGTATGCTGACGGCAGTAATGTTTATAATAGGATATGTTGAAAGCATGCTTCCCGCGTTTTTTGCGGTACCGGGCATTAAACCCGGCTTTGCGAATATCCCGGTCATGACAGCCATTTTCCTGTTGGACTGGAAGCTTGCGGCGGGGATGTCCTTTGTAAGGATAATGCTTTCCGGTTTTACTTTTACCGGGATGTTTGCGTGCATATACAGTCTGGCGGGAGCGGCTCTTAGTATTACGGTTATGGTATTGCTTAAAAAAACGGGGAAGTTCTCAGTTACCGGCATAAGCATGGCAGGAGGCGTCATGCATAATCTCGGCCAGATATTAGTCGCATGTATTGCAGTAGGAAAAGCGGTGCTCTACTATTTCCCGGTGCTTGTGATAGCTGGGATCGCCGCAGGAGCCGTGACGGGAATAGTTACCGGGGTGGTCATAAAGATACTGCCTTCTTCAGTGGATGTAAAAGGGCAAAAAAACATTGATTTTCGAGAGTAAAGATGATATGCTTAAATGTAGCGGCAAGTTCGGGAATGATGGATTAAGGACTTGCGGATTGTTTGATTTTTAAGGAGGAGAAAGGTGAGAAAGCGAGTTTTGAGTATTGTTGCTTTGGTGGCGCTGCTGATGCTCTTGATACCTGTATCGGAAAATGCAAATGCGGGGATCAAGCTTAACAAGAGCTCGGCAAAGGTAAAGATCGGAGGTACGTATACCCTGCGCCTTAAGGGTGTTGCGGGAACCGTTGTGTGGTCTTCGGATAACGAGGAGATAGCTTCGGTAGATGAAAACGGTGTTGTTTACGGGAAGAAAGCCGGAAAAGCGAATATAACCGCAGAGTTTTTCGGAAATAAATATGTTTGCAAGGTAACCGTTCCGAAGGCAAAGCTTAGTACCAAAAGCATGGAGATAGGTGAAGGAACGTCCTTTGTCCTTACACTTAAAAAAGCTGTCGGAGCCACTTTTTTAAGCCAGAATCCGAATGTAGCAAAGGTAGACGAAGACGGAACGATTTCAGCGGTAAGTATCGGAAATACGACAATAATCGTAAAGGATATAACCGGCAAGAAGTACAAATGTAAGGTTTCGGTCGTATATAATGAGGAGTTTCATAAGCATACGGTCGCATATCGTAAAGGGAAAGACGCAACCTGTACGGAAACAGGACTTACACGCGGAGAATACTGTTCGACATGCGGAGCTGAGCTTGTAAAGCAGGAGGTTATCCCCACAATACCGCATACATATGACGATGACGGCATATGTACCGTCTGCGGGGCAAAGGATCCCAATCATAAGGAACCTCATGTGCATACATATGTAAATATTTCAAAGGAACCGACCTGTACGGAGTCGGGTTTTACCGAGAAGGTTTACTGTCCGGAATGCGGTCTGGTGTTCATTGCACCCAAAGAGATAAAACCTTTGGGACATAACTGGAGTGAGGGATATTGTACGAGATGCGGCATCCCCGAGATCCATGAATATGTCACTATAAAGGGTGTGGCGCCTACCTGTACGGAAGCCGGAAGAACCGACACGATCTATTGTAAGATCTGCGGTGATGTAAAACAGATGTCGGAAGTACTGCAGCCTCTCGGACACGAATATAACGGCGGCGATACCTGTATCAGATGCGGGGCGGACAGGAACGGACATATCCATAAATGGGTCATCCAGAAAAAGGTTGCGGCAACCTGTACGGAGCCGGGACTTACGGAAGGCAAGTACTGTTCAACATGCGGTTATGTCTCATATACACAAGAGTTTACAATGCCTCTCGGACATAATTTCGTTAACGGAAAATGTACCCGATGCGGGAAAAAAGAAAATTCATGAAATTTATCTTGATTTTTTTAAAAGGGTATGATATAATCCGTCCTTGCGATATATTATTTTCCTTGCTTCCGTAAAACCGGAAGCCAGAGACCAGAAGGAGGTGCATGAAACTATGAACAAGTACGAATTAGCGTTAGTTGTCAATGCAAAGATCGAGGATGAGGCCAGGAACGCAGTCGTAGAGTCAGTTAAAGACATGGTTGTCAAGGCTGGCGGACAGAACATCGAAATAGTCGATGGCGGACGCAGAAAACTGGCTTACGAGATTCAGAAAATGTCTGAGGGCTGCTACTATTTCATCCAGTTCGAAGCTGAGCCTACTGCTCCCGCTGAGATCGAACAGAGAGTTCGTATCAAGGAGAACGTGCTTAGATTCTTATGCGTTAGACAGGACGAAGAATAATAGGAGGTCCTAAATGAATAAAGTTATAATGATCGGTAGACTTACTCGTGATCCCGAGATCCGTTACGGACAGGGAGCAAACGGAGTTATGGTCGGTTCGTTCGGTATCGCTGTAGACCGCAGGTTTAAGCGTGAGGGTGAGCCGGATGCAGATTTCTTTGATTGTACTACTTTTGGCAAGCAGGCCGAATTTGTTGAAAAGTATCTTAAGAAGGGGATAAAGATCGTTATCGAAGGTCGTCTTCAGAACGATAATTACACAAACAAGGACGGTCAGAAGGTTTATCGTACACGTATACTTGTTGAGAACCTTGAGTTTGCTGAGAGCAAGGCAGCTTCGGAGAATGCCGGAAATTACGGCGGAGCATCATATCATAACAATCAGCCCGCATCGGCTCCCGCACCCACAGGTGCACAGGACGGTTTTATGGAAATACCCGGCGGACTTGAAGAGGAGTTACCTTTCAATTAAACTGTTGTCGGGCAGATAGATATCTGTCCAGAGTAAAAAGGAGGTAGCGGCAATGCCCTATAATAAGACAAATGGCAAGGAGCAGAACGATAAGGATGCTTCTGTAAAGAAAAAGATAGTTCGCAGAAGGAAAAAGGTTTGTGCTTTCTGTGTAGATAAGACAAGCGGCGGAATCGATTACAAGGATGGAAACAAGCTTAAGAGATACATCTCAGAGCGCGGCAAGATCCTTCCCCGTAGAATTACAGGTACATGCGCAGAGCATCAGAGAGCAATCACTGTTGCTGTTAAGCGTGCACGTCAGCTTGCAATCCTGCCTTATGTTTGCGAATAATAATGTGATCTAAAACCGGTCGGTTATGACCGGTTTTATTTTTTGGGGATTTTTATCAAATGCCTGATAAATATGGTCTTTACATTTTAAAACAACTGTTGTATAATACAGGCATAATTTTTCTTTTATGCGCAGTAATGTTATTGTTTTGTAAAGGAGGAGTAAAGAGATGGATGTTAATGATCTTATGAAGTCGGAGGATTATACCAGGAATTATGATATTCAGGACATCAATGACAATAAACTGATGGGTGTCCTTTCTTATCTGGGGATACTGGTCCTGGTTCCCATATTTGCATCGAGAAATTCGAAGTTTGCCATGTTCCATGCTGAGCAGGGACTGGTACTTTTTATCCTTAGCGTAATAATCGGAGGCGTTTTCGGTGCTTTAAGTGCCATTCCCGTGATAGGTTTTGTTTTCCTTGTTATCCTGTCACTTTTGGAGCTGCCTCTTGTTCTCCTTGCGATCATCGGGATTGTCAATTCCGCAAGCGGACTGGCAAAGCAGCTTCCTCTTATCGGAGCGATAAAGATATTTCATCTCCAGTAATTAAAGGCGAAAGAACATGATATATCAGACATACGGAAAATATGGCAAAAACAGAACAGGGATAGTGAGAAGGGTATTAAGCCTGCTTATTATCTTTGTTCTTTTTTTAGTTTTTTCCGGACCTGAACCCCTTAAGGCCTTTGAGGATGATGCCGATCCCATTGATGAAAGCTGGCCTGTAGGACCGGATACCGCTGGGGACGGCGCGATAGTTATAGATGCCGATACGGGCAGTATTCTTTATGAGAAGAATATTTACGAGAAGTTTTATCCTGCCAGTACCACAAAGATACTGACCACTCTGGTCGCGCTTGAGAACGGACGGCTGGATGATATTCTGACGGTTTCCTATGCTGCCGATAATTACGTTTCGAAGACGAGCAGCCGTATGGGACTTGTCGAGGGTGAGCAGGTAACCGTGGAGCAGGCATTGTACGGTATCATGCTGGAGTCGGGTAATGAAGCTACCTATGCAGTCGGAGAGCATGTTTCAACCTCCATAGCCGGATTCATTAAGCTTATGAACAGGAAGGCCAGGGAGCTGGGCTGTGACAGATCGAATTTCGCGAATTCACACGGACTGCATGATGATTATCATTATACCTGCTGCTATGATATGTCGCTTATCGCAAGAGCCGCATATTATAATGAAGAGTTTATGAAGATTACGGGCACGGCATTTTATAATATGCCCGCAACCAACAAGCATGAGGCAAAGATACTGACAAATCACCACTGGTTCCTTAACGGTACCCAGAAGTATGAATATGCGATAGGCGGAAAGACCGGAGCGACCAATCAGGCGGGCTATGCACTTGTCACATATGCGCGCAAGGATGGAATGAACCTGATAAGCGTTGTCATGCACGCTCCCACATGGTCCCAAGTTTATGAGGATACCAGAAAGATACTTGATTTCTGTTTTGATCATTATTCGAGCTACCGGATGGACGGGCTTGTTGAAGAAAAAGAGACATTTCCTTCCTGCTTTGATAATTTCCAGGAGTTTGAGAATCCGGAAAAATCCCTGATCTCCATCGAGGGTTCGGGTACCGTCATTGTTCCCGAAGGCTTTGATATGACAAAGATCGTAAAGAAGATAAGCTACAATAATGATTTTGAACTGGAAAACGGTGAAAATATAATAGGTAAGGTTGCATATACCTACGGAAGCCGTACTCTGGGTGAAACAGACATATTGCTGAACAATTCCTATACCCCTATCACCGCAAAGGTGTTTAACGAGAGATGGCCGTCATATATGATCCCTGTGGATATCGCATTCAGCGGCGTTGATGAGGAGGCCATGGGAAAACCCGGAGAAAAAGAGGCAAAAGAGCTGCAGCAGAAACGGATCAGGGAAAATGCCATAGCCGTAGGACTTTGCTCGGGCATATCTGTATTTATCGTGGGTGGTATCATAGCAATAATATATAAGAGGAAGAGAAGAAGATGGTAGGCATATTTGATACTCATGCCCATTATGATTCGAGACAGTATTTAGAAGACAGGGAAGAGGTTTTAAAAAGAGTACATGAGACTGTGGGCTGTATTATAAATTCCGGGGCGGATATGAAATCCTCCCATACTTCGCTTGAGCTTGCGGGTAAATATGATTTTATATATGCGTCCGTAGGAGTACATCCCGATTCGGCGGGAGAGCTTGTATTCTGTGAGAAGCGTGATCTCGCAGAGGGCGAAGCGTCTGAGGAAGAGCCGGAATTCATCCCTGAAGAGGACTGCCGGAAAAACAGGGAAGAGCTCGAAAGGCTGTGTGATGAGAAAAAAGCTGTAGCGGTAGGCGAGATAGGACTTGATTATCACTGGAACGTATGGCCGAAGGAAATACAGCAGGGAGCGTTTATATGGCAATGGGAGCTTGCTCTTAAGAAAGATTTGCCGATCGTCATACATTCGAGGGATGCGGCAGAAGATACCCTAAGGATCGTCTGGGAGATGTATGCAAGGAACGGTAAGAAACCGTTAAAGGCCGATATGCACTGCTATTCCTACAGTGTGGAACTTGCCGAAGAATACCTTAAGATGGGGCTTATGTTCGGCATCGGCGGAGTGGTGACCTTTAAGAATTCGAAGAAGCTTAAGGAAGTGGTCGATATGCTTCCTTTGGAGAGGATGCTGCTGGAGACCGACTGTCCGTACATGGCACCGGATCCTTTCAGGGGAAAGAGGAATGATTCCGCGCACTTAAGTCTTGTGGCAGAAAAGATAGCGGAGATTAAGGGAGTCGATGTGAGCAGGGTTTATGAACAGACCCGGGAGAATGCGAGAGGCTTTTTTACTAAGGTAAAATGACGGAGGTGTTTATGGCGACACTCGGAGATCCGAAAAAAACCATAGAGATACTTAACAAATATCATTTTGTGTTTCAGAAGAAATTCGGTCAGAATTTCCTGATAGATACGCATGTGCTTGACAAGATAATAAGAGCCGCGGAAATAACAAAAGAGGACATGGTTCTTGAGATAGGCCCGGGGATAGGGACGCTGACACAGTATCTTTGCGAAAACGCCCGCAAGGTCGTCGCAGTAGAGATAGATAAGATGCTGATCCCGATACTTAAAGAGGATACCCTTGCGGAGTATGATAATGTTGAGGTGATCAATGCCGATATACTAAAGGTAGATCTTAATAAGCTCGTGGAGGAGAAAAATGAGGGAAAGCCTGTAAAGGTTGTGGCAAATCTTCCTTATTATATAACAACTCCGATCGTCATGTCGCTTTTGGAGCAGGATTTTCCCATAAAAAGCATAACGGTCATGGTCCAGAAGGAGGTGGCCGACAGGATGAAGGCCGAACCCGGGACTCCCGATTTCGGCGCTCTGTCATTAGCTGTCCAGTACAGGGCCGATACTTATATAGCGGCAAATGTCCCACCGAACTGTTTCATGCCGAGACCTGCCGTCGGATCGTGCGTCATAAGGCTTGCGAAAAAAGAGGAGCCTCCCGTAAAGGTGATGTCGGAAACGTTAATGTTTAAGATGATAAGGGCGGCGTTTAACCAGAGGAGAAAAACACTTGTAAATGCGATAGCAAATTCCCCGGAGCTTTCATTTTCAAAGGAGGCCGTTACGGCAGCGCTTGTGAAAGCGGGCATAAGAGAGGATGAACGCGGAGAAAAGCTGGGATTAAAGGAATTCGGAGAGCTTTCGGATATATTGTTTCAGCGCATCGGGCAGAAGGGCGAAGGATAAAAAACGATTGACAATAGTGATGTTTTAGTGGTATCATAAACATACTGACTATTATTTTTTTATGCCATATGGCAGAAAGGGGTTTTAAGATGAAAAAAGTAGGTGCATTCCTGTTAACACTGGCACTGGCTTTATGTGCATGCTTGTTTACAGTAGATACAGCTGTAGAGGCAGCAGCTAAGCTCAGTACAAAAAAAGTTACTCTTGAAGTAGGCGCTTCAAAGAAGATCAAGGTTAAGGGCACAAAGAAGAAAGCTACTTGGGCTTCCGATAACACAAAGGTTGCTACCGTTAAGAGCGGTAAGATCACCGCTAAGGCTGAGGGCAGCTGTACAGTTACCGCTAAGGTTGGCAGCAAGACCCTTAAGTGCAGCGTAAAAGTTGTTGCTAAGAGTTCACCTTTTAACACAACTGTTAAGGTTGGTTCCGTTACATTCCCCGCAGTAAAATCATGGACAGCTATGGAAACTGCAGGTGCCAGCGGAGTTGACATGGCTCAGTACAATATTGATAACACCTCATTCATCCTTTTAGAGAGTGTTGATATCCCTGCAGGAGCAATTAAAGCATCAGATATTAACAAGGATAACATCTCTCTTATCGGAGAAATGTTCGTAGACGCCATTGCAACAACTGTCAGTAGTTCGGATGTTAAGATCAGCGTTGTTACAGACGGCGGCGTTTTATACGGCAAGGCTGTTGGAACAGGAAAGTCAAACGGTGTCAGCGTTGCTTATGTTATGTACTACAAGATAACCACAAGCAATTTCATCGTTACAGCAGGCATGCAGCTGGGCACCAAGGTTTCTTCAGATCTTGCAGATATCACATTTGAAGCTTGCAAGCAGGCAAAATAAGACTTGACAATTCCGTCGGTTTGTATTAATATGCATTTCAAGGCTATGAAGGAAAATAGTAAATATGAGGAGTACTTAAGAGAGTGTCCGGGTGGTGCGAGGACATGGCGAGTCATATTGAATACGTTCCGGAGCTGCTTCCTGAAAGAGTTTATCGATTAGGGACAGACGGGTGCGCCCGATATCGCGCTAAAGTGTGATGGCACTTAATGAGGAGTACTTTGTGAAAAGTACTTAAATAGAGGTGGTACCGCGGATTATTCGCCCTCTGTTCCGGATAGTGGACAGAGGGCTTTTTTATGCGATAAGCAGCCTGCTTAAGAGAGCTTGCCTCGATATATCCGGAAATAGATTAGAAATTGATATTTTTGTATGACGTGACAGTGAAAGGAGAAAACATGGGAATTTATGAAGAACTCGTTGAGCGCGGGCTTATCGCTCAGACAACCGATGAGGCACAGATAAGAAATCTGGTCAACAACGGAAAAGCTACATTTTATATCGGTTTTGACTGTACGGCAGACAGTCTTACGGCCGGACATTTCATGGCACTTACTCTTATGAAGAGACTTCAGCAGGCAGGTAATAAGCCGATAGCGCTTATCGGCGGCGGCACTACCATGATCGGTGACCCTTCCGGCAGAAGCGATATGAGAAAGATGTTGACAAGAGAAGACATCGATCACAACGCAGAGTGCTTTAAGAAGCAGATGGAGAGCTTTATCGATTTTTCGGACGACAAGGCTCTGATGGTAAATAATGCCGACTGGCTTATGAACCTGAATTACATTGAGCTTTTAAGAGAGGTGGGAGCATGCTTCTCGGTAAATAACATGCTCAGGGCAGAGTGCTACAAGCAGCGTATGGAGAAAGGACTTTCGTTCTTAGAGTTTAACTACATGATCATGCAGTCCTACGATTTTTACTACATGTTCCAGAAGTACAACTGCAATCTGGAGTTCGGCGGCGATGATCAGTGGAGCAATATGCTTGGCGGTACGGAGCTGATCAGAAGAAAGCTCGGCAAGGACGCTCATGCAATGACCATTACCCTTCTTACCGACTCAAACGGAAACAAGATGGGAAAGACCGCAGGTAATGCGGTATGGCTTGATCCCAACAAGACATCTCCTTTTGAATTTTACCAGTACTGGAGAAATATCGGGGATGCGGATGTGGATAAATGTATCAAGATGCTTACCTTCATTCCCATGGAGCAGATCCGTGAGATCGAGAAGTGGGATGCATCCCGTATCAATGAGAAAAAGATGCTGCTTGCACATGAGCTTACAGAACTCGTACACGGAAAGGAAGAGGCTGATAAGGCAGAGGCAACCGCAAAGGCACTTTTCGCAGGCGGCGGAGATGACGCAAATATGCCTACCACCACACTGGACGCAGCAGAGATCCCCGAGGACGGTATCGGTATAATTGACCTTATGAGCAAGTGCGGCCTTATCCCTTCAAAGGGCGAGGGCAGAAGGCTTGTTGAACAGGGTGGAGTAAGCGTTGACGGAGAGAAGATCCCTTCGTTCGATACCAAGGTTTCAAAGGAAGCCCTGCTTAACGGCGTTAAGATCAAGAAGGGTAAAAAAGTTTTCCATAAGGCTGTCGCAAAATAATTTGACATAATGTTTAAATTATGCTATACATAAAATAATTTGTATAGAGGCGTTTGCAGGATAACGCCGGAAATCTTTGTATAGATCAGGAGAAGGAATATGGATTCAATTGTTCAGGCATTAAGCTGTTTTGCAAAGGAGAGACCGGACAGGATCGCCGTGATCGCGGATAACGAGGAGATAACCTACGGCGAGCTTTGGAAAGAGGTTCAGGGCTTTGCGGAGTTTTTAAGGAAAAAGAATTTCCCGAAGGGCTCACGCATTACCGTTAAGGCTGCACAGAGCATCTGGTTTGCGGTTTCCTGTTTCGGAATTCATCTTTCGGGAAATGTTCACGTTCCCATGGAGAAGACGATAGGTCCCGAGGGCGTTGTCAATATTGCTGAGGAGCTTGGAGCTTCGATGGTAATAGCGGATCTCGATATACCGGAAGGAAAGATAGACGCTGAGGTTGTTTCTTCCAAGGATGTAAGGGATATTGCGAAGGAAAACTACTGTGAAGGACTTGAGTTTGATTTCCCCACACCCGATATGACTTGTGATATCCTTTTTACCACAGGAACTACAGGAAAGTCAAAGGGTGTTATGGAGTCTCACAGGGCAGTTGTTGCGGTTACGGAAAACGTTCAGTACGGAGCAGATATCCCGAAGGACAATATTTATCTTGTTCCGGCACCCATAAATCATGCATCCGCAATAAGGAAGCTGTATGTGAGCATACTTACGGGTACCACCGTGGTGCTGCTTGACGGCTTTACCGATATAAAGAAATTCTTTGATTACATCGAGAGATATAAGGTTACATCAATACTTATGCCTCCCGCAGCAGTAAGGATGATGCTCCTTCTTGCGGAAAAGAACCTTGCAAAGTATTCGGGACAGCTCCATCATATTCATACTGGTTCGGCAGCATTCCCCGAGGCCGACAAGGAGAAGCTCTGCCAGATACTTCCCGAGACCAGGCTGTATTTCGCTTACGGTTCTTCGGAAGCAGGCTGCGTTTCCATGTACGATTATTCCAAAAACCGCGGACTTATAAGCTGTGTAGGAAAGCCCAACAAGAATGCGAATATCTTTATCGTTGACGAGAACAGGAAGCCTATAGAGTCTTCAAAGGTAAATCAGGGACTTATAGCGATATCCGGTCCGGTAGTAATGCAGGGCTATTACAATGCGCCCGAGCTTACCGAGGGGATTCTCAAGGACGGAGTTGTTTATACCAACGATATAGGATATATCGATGAAGAAGGCTATGTATATATGCTTGGAAGACGCGGAGACGTTATCAATATAGGCGGACTTAAGATAGCTCCCACCGAGGTAGAGAATGTCGTACTGCGTTATCCGGATATTGCGGACTGCGCATGCTTTGCAGTAGCAGACAGGATGGGCGGCGTGGTTCCGAAGCTGAACGTAGTTCTTAAAAAGGGCTGCGAGCTTGATACAGCGGCATTACGCGCACATATGGCAAAGCATCTTGAAGCGTTCAAGATCCCGAAACAGATACAGGTCGTTGAAGAACTTCCAAAAACTTCTAACGGAAAGCTTGACAGAAAGAACTTAAAATAAGATAATGGGAAATGGGTCGGGCGGATTCACTTAAAGTTGGGATCCGTTCCGCCTGAAATATATTAATCTAGGAGAATATCATGCTGGAAAGAATTATTGAAATCCTTCAGGGAATCAGAGATGATGTTGACTACTATACCGAGGATGCTCTTATTGATGACGGTATCTTTGATTCATTTGACATCGTAGGTCTTGTAAGTGAGCTGAAGGATGAGTACGACATCGATATCATTATCGACGATCTGACGCCTGAGAACTTTAACAGCGCTGAGAACATCTGCGCACTTGTTAAGAAGCTGCAGGAAGAAGACTGATCGGATAATCCCGAACATGCGTATAATCTGTATTTTCAGGCTTAAAATGTTCCCAAAGGGACGTTTTAAGCCTTGAAGGTATGTTTTAAAGTTTTTGGAGATACATATGGCTTTCACCTCATTTTATTTTCTGGTATTCCTGCTTGGAGTACTGATATTATACTATAGTATCCCGAAGCGGTTCCAATGGGTACTGCTTCTTATTGCGAGCTACGCCTTCTACCTGATAAGCGGCATAGCGCAGGTTTTCTTCCTGCTTGGAACGACTGTTGTGACATATGGTTCGGGACTTCTCATGCAGAAGCGCAGGAACCGGTATAAGGCAGAGCTTGCGGCTTCACCGGATCTTGACAAAGAGCAGAAACAGCTGCTTAAGAAAAAGGCCGGATCGGATATCCACAGGATACAGGTCCTGACTGTCATACTTGACTTAGCGGTGCTGGCAGTTGTAAAATACAGCTCCTTTGCAATTGAAAATATTAATAAGCTTATACATGTATTCGGATCGGAAAGCACAATACCCGGATTAAACATCATAGTGCCGCTCGGTATTTCTTTCTATACATTCATGGCAATGGGATATATCATCGATATCGGACGCGGAAAGTATGAGGCCGAGAGAAATTTCGGAAAGCTCGCGCTTTTCCTGTCATTCTTCCCTTCAATAGTACAGGGACCCATCAGCCGGTTTGACGATGTGGGAAAGAAGCTTGTTGCAGAGCATAAGCTGAAATATGAGAACATCACCTACGGTGCACAGCTTATCACATGGGGCTTCTTTAAGAAGCTGGTCATAGCGGACAGGGTTTCACCGGTGGTAAGCCAGATATTCTCCGTAAAGATGATAGATAAGCTGTCGGGAACCACATTGTTCTTCGGAATGCTTGCTTATGCGGTACAGATTTATTGCGATTTCTCCGGTGGTATCGATATTACAAGAGGCGTTGCCGAGATGATGGGCATAGAGCTTCCGCAGAACTTCGAGCGTCCTTATTTCTCGACCTCTGTTGCGGAGTACTGGAGAAGATGGCATATCACCCTCGGAGCATGGATGAGGGAATATGTATTCTATCCGATCATGCTCTCAAAGCCTATTTCGAAGCTCAGCAAAAAGGTTAAGGATAAGCACGGACAGAAGGCATCCAAGTATGTTCCTTCGGTCATTACCCCGTTCATAGTATTCCTTCTTATAGGTATATGGCACGGCGCAAACTGGCGTTATGTGGCATTCGGTCTTTATAACGCGGTGATCGTTGCCGGAAGCGTTGCTCTCGATCCTCTGTTCAAGAAGATGGCTGAAAAGCTTCATATAAAAACAGAGGGCAAGGGATGGAAGGTATTCCGTATCATCAGGACCTTCCTTATACTCGGTATCTCCAAGATCCTTGTTAAGGCACCCAGCCTGAAGATGGCCATGAAGGTAATACTGAAGATATTTACCAGCGTAAACATTGCATTCGGCAGTGAGATGGTAAAATATGAATTCGATCTGGGGTACAAGAACAATATCGTTCTCGGCGTGGCGGTGCTCATCGTATTTACAATAAGCGTTTTCCAGGAATGCGGTTTCCACGTAAGGCAGTCGATCTCAAAATGGTTCATTGTTTTCAGGTGGCTTATATATTTCCTGCTGCTTATCATAATACTGGTATTCGGTATTTACGGACCGGAATATGACGCGGCAAACTTTATCTATCAGACATATTGATGCAGCAGTAAGAGGAACAAAGCATGAATTTGAAACAGGTTATAAAAATAGTGGTGTTTCTTGTGATATTCGGGGTTATCATCTATTTCATGTGTGATATTTTCGAATACAAGAACAATTATATGACAAAGGGATATACTTCCTATAAGAACTGTGAGGAAGGCTTGGTTGACGCAGTGTTCATAGGGACGAGTGCCGTGAACAGGTCGTGGATCGCATGCAAGGGATTTGACATGTACGGGATGACGGTTATGACTTTGTCCATAGACGCCCTTCCCTGCTGGCTTACTCTTGACATGATAAAGGAAGCATACCGTTTCAATGATCCCAAGCTGGTCATACTGGATATGCGTATGTTTACCATTTATGAACCTGAGAAAGTGCCTGATCTTTCCGTTACGCGTTCCAGGCGTGCTATAGATACGCTTGACTTCTTCTCGCCTTACAGACTGGATATGATCAACAGGACGCTTGAACTGGTCAGCGGATTTGAGGATTATGACATGTCAAGGTTCGATCCTTCGCTGTTCTTCAGCTTTATGCAGTATCACGGGATGTGGGCAGACGATGATTTCGCACCGTTTGAAGAGATTGGGAGCGAACCCGCGAAATATCTCGGATTTTATGTAAACGGAGTTAAGAGCATAAGGATCAAGAAACAGTCATGGCCGGTATGGAGCAAGGGGACGCAGGAGCTGACACAGGTAGCGATCGACAATCTGAATGAGATAATAGACTACAGCAAGGAAAAGGGTTTTGAGCTTCTCTTTGTTGATACTCCCTATATAATGAAAAAGGTTGAGAGCAAGCGTCACAATGAACTTTGCAGGATTCTTGACGAAAAAGGGATCAAGTATGTATCATATTCGGATGAGGAATGGTTTATAGATCCGAAGAGTGATGATGCCGAGCTGGCAAGATACCGTTTCAATGTTAAAAAGCATTTTTATGACAGTTCACACCTTAACTTCGACGGGGCAGTCATTTTTACAAGGCTTTTTGCAAAATATCTGGATCAGAATTATGATTTCCCGGATCACAGGGGGGACGAAAGGCTTCCGGAGTGGAATGGGAAGTATGATAAGCTAAAGGATAAGATGAAGAGCTTAAAGAAAAAGCATGATGCAAAGATAGATGCTGAGGACGAGGACGAGAGCGATAGCGATCGTGAGGATAAGGAACGTGAAGAGGCTATTGAAGCTATGGAAGCGGCAGGAGTTGAGTAATCTTCTTCTATTCTGTAATGAGACCGGGTTCGCGGAAAAAGTAAAATATTAAAAAATCCTAAAAAGATATTGACATAATTAAATATTTATGATAAATATAATTATCAGGTGATATAAGTTCCGGGAAACCGGAATTTATATTATGCCATTTATATAATTAAATGATTATAAAATCTATAGGAACATTATAAAGTATATGCTACTTGGTAAACTGTTCCGGAAAGAGGAAGCTTTTATGGCAATGTCATTTGTCTACCTCGGCGTAATGCTGGCTGTTACGCTGCTGTATTTCCTCCTTCTTAAGAGGCCGATTTTTGAAGCAATATTTGTCAGCTTCATCGTGCTTCTTACGATAGGCGGGAAATGGGGAAAAGTTATTGATTACTTAAACACAGGACTGAAGACTTCACTGCTTTATTCCATGTTTGTATTCGCAGCGATGTCCATTATCCTCACAAAGACCGGCATCATTGATTCGGCTGTTGAGATAATACTTGCACTGCTCGGAAGGATTACAGGCGGTGCCGGATATGTAGCTGTTGTTTCAAGTGCATTTATGGGTGCACTCTCAGGTTCAGGCCCCGGTAACGTTATGGCAACCGGCTCCATCACCATTCCTGCCATGAAGAAATCAGGTTTCCCGAGCGAGCTCGCCGGAAACATCGAGATAGCTTCAAGCTGTCTGGGAAATATGATCCCGCCTTCGGCTACGATTGTTGCGGCACTCGGAGTATTAAACGGTATTAATCCCGATATGGAATATTCCACAGGTCAGTTCTGGATGGTATGCTGGGGCTGTTCCGTATGGTTTATCCTTCAGAGGCTTATCATGGTATATATCTTCTGTAAGAAGTATAAGGTTAAGCCTATGGCTAAGGAAGACGTGCCGAAGCTCGGCGAAACCATCAAAAAAGGCTGGAGAGGACTTTTGCTTCCGTTCATTATATTCGTCCCTTTCCTTCTGGATTTCCTGTTTAAGGATACTTTCTTTACAGAGAGGCTGGGTAAGGACGGAGCCAAGTTCATGTCGAGCTCGCTCCTGTATTTCGTTGCGGGACTTGCAGCGATCTATGCAATACTTATAGTAAAGAAAAAGGATAACGTTAAGATCCCTGCAATGGTAAAGACTTTTGGTGACAGCATCAAGAGTATTGTTCCTACAATTGCGGTATGCTTAGTAGGCTACATGTTCGGAGCTCTGTTTAACGATCTTGAGATCGCAGCCGGCATAGAAGAGGGCATAGGCTCCTTAAGTCTCGGAAAAGTCGGGCTGTGCCTTATCATCCCGCTCCTTACCTGTGTTATGGGTATAGCGATAGTGGGTTCCTCTATGGTAGTTGTGTTCGGAGCTATCTTCATCAAGCTGTTTGAGGCAGTTGGAGTTGATCCGCTGCTTACTGCAGCAATGCTTCCCTGTATCTGTGCGGTAATGTCAAACATGGTACCTCCGATTGCACCTGCGTTCCTGGCGGGGCATACGTTGTCGGAAGCGGATTTTGGGAAGTCGGTCAAGAACGATATCTGGTGGATCGTAGCACAGTATGTGATAGAGGTCCTGATCCTTCTCGGACTTCTTCCGGTATTCGGGCTGTAAGGATCATGATCTGCATAAGGAGACATTATGAAAGAAAAAATCGTTAATATAATAAAGATAATATTCGGTATAGGAACTCTTCTGTGCCTTATAGTCGGAGGCCTGAGCTTCTTCGGATATGTTGTGGCTTTGATAACGAACGGCGAGACGGCTGTTAAGATTTGCAAGTTCATATACAAGGATATGTATCCGGTGCTGGTCGTAACCTCCACATGCATGGTTATACTCGGAGTTATTAAGATGTATATCTGCGGTGAGACAAAGCGCAAGAAGAAAACAACGGAAGAAAAGAAAGACTGATTTTATATAAGAAAGTTGAAAGGGTCGGGTACCAAAGCTTATGGTACCCGGCCTTTATATTTTTTTAACTTACGGGTATTAAAGTAAACAAAAATGTGCTCCTAAAAATTTTAATAAAAAAGATTAAAAAAATTAAAAAAAAGTGTTGACAAGTAAAAAACACGGTGATATAATACCATTTGCTGACGCGTTCCGAGGGGTTCTCGAAAACGTCAGAAAACCTTGATAACTGAATAGCAAGACAACCTTGAAATTTCCTAAAAATTTCATTATCTCTAACGAGGTAAGCCATTGAGAGATGGCAAGTTGAACGGAAGTAGAAATACTACCCAAATAAACAGTAAAACGGACGATATAGGAAGCTTACTAAGTAAGCTGGCGTGAGTCTGAACAGAACAAACTAAAACATGAGAGTTTGATCCTGGCTCAGGATGAACGCTGGCGGCGTGCTTAACACATGCAAGTCGAACGGAGATAGCGAGAAGCTTGCTTCTTTCTATCTTAGTGGCGGACGGGTGAGTAACGCGTGGGTAACCTACCCTGTACAGGGGGATAGCAGCTGGAAACGGCTGATAAAACCGCATAAAACGGCAGTACCGCATGGTACAACCGTCAAATATTCATAGGTACAGGATGGGCCCGCGTCTGATTAGCCAGTTGGTGGGGTAACGGCCTACCAAAGCGACGATCAGTAGCCGGCCTGAGAGGGTGAACGGCCACATTGGGACTGAGACACGGCCCAAACTCCTACGGGAGGCAGCAGTGGGGAATATTGGACAATGGGGGAAACCCTGATCCAGCGACGCCG
>JAEEGJ010007378.1_pt1 | contig 31614 bp, 21 predicted proteins | sample 8958761 | NCBI WGS metagenome assembly JAEEGJ01 (sample SAMN16246546, study PRJNA631951) | gut metagenome | biome: gut microbiome; feature: rumen; material: RS-attached | host: Bos | place: Iran: Karaj | collected 2018-10
AACCAGCCGATACAGAAGCATCGTTGATCAGGTCGGTGGTCTTACGATAGTAGTAGTCAACACTACCGCTGAAGCGGTTGTGGAAGAAGGTGAAGTCCAAACCGACGTTGGTTGTCGTGGTGGTCTCCCACTTCAGATCCTGGTTGTAAGCATCAGGACGATAGAGCAGACCCTCGTCGTTGACACCAAGAATAGGATAACGTCCGTCGGTGTTCGTCATATTGACGTTATAAGTAGCGAAATAGTTGTAGTCGCCAATACCATTCTGCTGACCGGTCTTACCCCAACCGAAACGGGCTTTCAGTTCGTCCATCCAAGTGACATCCTTCAGGAAGGACTCACCGTTGATCTTCCAACCGAGAGCTACAGACGGGAAGGTTGCCCAGTGCTCCTTGAAGCGGCTGGAACCGTCGTGACGCAGTGTGAAGGTTACCATATAACGGTCGAAGGCATTGTAGAAAGCACGGCCGAAGAAGCTGACGAGGTAGCTCTCAGACTTCCAGATAGAAGTTGAGGCATTATATGCCTTGCCTGCGGCAGGCTCCGTGGTACCGTCGTCATGAGTGATGACCTGACGGGTGGTCAGGGGGTACATGCCAGCATAGTAGCTATCGCCTTCATATTTAGTATGGCTCCATTCGTAACCGGCCATGATGTCAAAGTGCTGGGTCTTCAGGAAGTCCTTATAATACTGAGCGTATGCAGAGTAGGTCAGGTTGTACTTCTTCTCATAAGAGTAACCGCTGTTGCCATAATAGAAGTTGGAGGGTCCCCAAGCTGCGTAGTCTGTCTTCTGCTTACCGTTGGCCCAGTCGCCGCTGGCATTCATGTGAATGCGCAAGTCTTCGAAACCGTGAATCTGGTAGTCCATCTCAATGTTACCCATGTAGTCGAACGAGTTGGCACGGTCGTTCTTCTCATCCAGACGAGACAGCGGGTTTGCCACTGTATTGCGGTTCCACATTGTGGGATAGAAGGGGTCGTTTAACGACGAACCACTATCTCTCCACTGCCAGTATCCGTTATAATTACCGAAGGCGGGATCGGTGGAGTACTTGGGCTGTGTGGGGTCCATACGGGTAGCGTCACCGATAGCAGCCTCATTGGCATAACGGTTGAACGAATGCATGAACTTACCGTTGATATTGAATTTCAAGTGATCCTTCAAAAGCGAAGGATTCAATGTAATGCTGGCCGTTGTACGCTCGAATTTCGAACCTTTGAGGATACCTTGCTGATTGGTATAGCCTGCACTAAAGCGGTAGGGCATATTCTTCAGACCACCGGCAACAGTGACATTGTGATCAACACCGATACCGCCTTGGAAGATCTCGTCCTGCCAGTCGGTATTGGCATCGCCCAACAAAGCAGCTGCTTCAGAGTCTGCACCGTAGTAATTCCTGATGAAGTTGCGATACTCGTCGGCACCCAGCACGTCGAGGGTCTTCTTCTTCATCGAATACGACACATTACCATTGTAGCTGACATGTGGCTTCTGGTTGGAGCGGCCCTTCTTGGTCGTGATGATGATGACACCGTTAGAACCGCGGCTACCATAAATAGCAGTAGCTGAAGCATCCTTCAGCACAGTGAACGACTCGATATCGTTCGGGTTAACCATATTCAGGGCATTGGGAGCACCTTTGATACCCTGATTGTCCATAGCCAGACCGTCGATCACGATCAGCGGGTCGTTAGAGGCGTTCAGTGACGAACCGCCACGAATACGGATGGTAGCACCACCACCAGGAGTACCGCCACCAGTGGTGACATTCACACCGGCAATCTTACCCTGAATCATGTCTTGAGCACTGGTAATCAAACCGTGGTTCTTCTCGTCAGGCTTGATAGCCGTTACAGAACCTGTCAGGTCTGTCTTACGTGCAACACCATAACCGATAACCACCACATTTTCCAGCATGGTAGCATCTTCTTGCAGAATCACCTCAATAGAGGGTGCTGCCTTGACTGTTGCTGTCTGATAACCGATATAGCTGACGCTGATGTCGGCACCCTGATTAGCTTTCAGGACGAAGTTACCATCGAAGTCAGTGACCGTGGCGGTTTGTGTTCCGACCACACGTACAGTAGCACCGATGATTGGTTCACCCATAGCATCCTTAACATGACCTTTGACGTCTATTTGCGCAAAGGCTCCTACCGATAGGAATAGTCCAAGCATGAGGACGAGCATCCTAAACGGAATTTTAATGTTTACCTGCTTCATCAATTCATTTTTTAAAGTTAGTATAATATAATGTTTGTTCTCGAAATTCGAAAGATTTGATTTAAATCAAGTGCAAAGATATGAATTGTTTTAATTCATTGATACTTTTTTTCATATAAATACGTTATTAGGTTTGTGCAAACGTTTGCATTGACGTTTGTTAATAAATAAATAAGGTATGATTCCAACGAACGGAACTTTTCAATAACTTTGCATGCAGAAGCGTACGAAATGTTTCCGCTCTGTATAAAAACTAAGAACCAGATGAAAGAGAAAACGCCATTGACAATGAAGGACATAGCCCGAGAGTTTGGTATCTCGGTGGCTACTGTTTCGCGTGCGCTGAAAGATTCCCCCCGCATCTCGGCAGAGCGCAGGGCTGCTATCCAGCAGTATGCCCGTGAACACAACTTCATCCCTAATGTGCTGGCAGAATCGCTTCGCCACTCAAGGGTGCAACCCATCAAAGTGATTGGTGTCATCGTGCCAAACTTCGTACATTACTATTTTGCCTCGGTGCTTGCGGGCATTGAGGAAGAGGCTGCCAGACGCGGCTATCGTATTATGGTGGCCACGAGTCAGGAGCAATATAAGCGTGAGGCAGGCATCTGTCAGTGGTTCTATGAAAACAAAGTGTGTGGCATCATCGTGTCGCAGGCCAAGGACACGAAGGACTATCAGCATTTTCTGAACCTAATGGAAGCTGGTATACCGGTGGTGTTCTATGATAGAATATGTACGGGCGTGAACGCAAGCCGTGTGGTGGTCGACGACTATATGGGAACCTTCAATGCAGTGACGCACCTGATAGAGACTGGTTGTAACCGTATTGCCTTCTTCGGTTCCGCCATGACATTGGAGATTTCGAAGAACCGCTTTAATGGCTATAAGGATGCACTCCTGAAACATGGTTTGACGTACGACGAGTCCTTGACGCGCATTTGCGACAATCGTGCCGATGCTGAGACCATAGCCCCAGAGTTGTTGCAGATGGAGACACCACCCAATGGATTCTTTGCCGTCAACGATGACACAGCTATCGGTATCCTCTATACAGCCAAGCGCATGGGTTTCAAAGTGCCTGAGGATATCAGCATTTGTGGCTTTACCAACGGCTATCGTGCCATTGCCTGTGACCCCATGCTGACTACTGTTGAACAGCGTGGTGTCAAGGTGGGCGAAGAAGCTGCCGACATTCTGATTGGTCATGTCGAAGGTCGCATTCCTCTTGAGAAGGCCGAGCGCCGCATTGTAAGAACGCGCTTGGTCATCCGTGGTACTACAAGATGAGATATGAGATAAGAGTTAAAAGATAAGAGATATGAAACAAAGACCTAATTTACCGTTTTGGAGTTTGTGGAACCTCAGTTTTGGGTTCTTTGGCGTTCAGATTGCATATGCCCTGCAGTCTGCCAACATTTCGCGTATTTTCCGCACATTGGGTGCTGATCCTCATGACCTGAGTTTCTTCTGGATACTGCCACCGTTGATGGGTATTCTGGTGCAGCCTATTGTAGGTACGCTGAGCGATAAGACGTGGTGTCGTTTTGGGCGCCGCATACCCTATCTGTTCGTTGGTGCTGCTGTTGCCGTAGCAGTGATGTGCCTACTGCCCAATGCCGGCTCATTCGGTATGACGGTGGGTGCTGCACTCATCTTCGGCCTGATTGCTCTCATGCTGCTCGACACCAGCATCAACATGGCTATGCAGCCATTCAAGATGCTTGTCGGTGATGTCGTTAACGAGGAGCAGAAAGCCAAAGCGTATAGCATCCAGTCATTCCTCTGCAATGCCGGCTCCGTAATGGGCTTTTTGTTCCCCTTCATCTTCACGGCCATAGGTCTTAGCAACGTGGCTCCAGAGGGTGTCGTTCCTGATTCTGTGATCTGGTCGTTCTATATCGGTGCACTGATTCTGATACTCTGTGTGTACTACACCACCAGCAAGGTTAAAGAGATGCCACCAAAGGAATATGCTGAATATCACGGCCTTACGGAGAAGGAAGAAGGCTCTGCCAACTGGTTCGTATTGTTGAAGAATGCCCCCTCAACCTTCTGGAAGGTCGGACTGGTGCAGTTTTTCTGCTGGGCCGGTTTCCTCTACATGTGGACCTATGTTGTCGATGCTGTCGCTGAGACTGTCTGGGGTACTACCGACCCCACGTCCGAGGGATATCAGGTGGCAGCCAACTGGACGGGTGTGCTCTATGCCATCCAGGCTGTCGGCTCCGTGGTTTGGGCTACAGTACTGCCTCGCTTTAAGAATATGAAGATGGCCTATGCTGTCAGTCTGCTTATTGGTGCTATCGGCTTTGCCATGATACCTTTCGTACCTAACCAATACGGTCAGATTGTACCATTCCTGCTTATCGGTTGTGGTTGGGCTGCTATGCTGGCTATGCCGTTTACCTTTGTTACTAATGCTCTCGAAGGCTATGGTCATATGGGAGCATATTTGGGCTTGTTCAATGGTACCATCTGCCTGCCTCAGATTGTTGCAGCACTCTGTGGCGGTACAGTTTTCTCACTGGTTGGCGGCCATCAGTCAACCATGATGATTGTCTCTGGTGTCCTGCTCATTGCCGGTGCTTTGAGCGTAGGTGTGATAAAGACTAAAACAAATGCTTGCACAAACAATTAAAACTAATAATATGAAGATACTATTTAATGTGGAATACCGCACCTCGTTCGGCGAGGATCTGGTGCTGAACATCCTGTCAGAAGATGCTACGAAGAGCTCGCAACACAAGATGACCACCCTTGATGGCTACCATTGGTTCGTGGAGCTGACTATAACGCACAAAGGTGCATTCATCGACTATTATTACAGTCTGCTTCGCGGTGACGAAGAAGCTCGTCACGAGTGGCTTGTGGAGCCCCACCGTCTGGAGTTTGCAACCAGCAAGGCCAGTCGTTATACGGTTTACGACCACTGGATTGATATTCCTGAAGACAGCTATATGTACAGCTCTGCCTTCACAGAATGTATCATGGCCCGCAAGCGCGAGTTTAGTACCAAAACAGAATACGTACGAACAGTTCGCCTGAAAGTCCGTGCTCCACAGCTGCGACTTGGCGAGCGTCTGGCCATTATCGGTGAACCAGCATTGTTAGGTGGCTGGGACATCAAGAAGGCCGTTCCCATGACTGAGCACGAATGCCACGAGTGGGTGGTCAGCCTCGATGCTCACAAGCTGCCTGTCGGACAGTTCGAGTTTAAGTTTGTCATCCTTGACACCGAACCCGACTTCACACCCATGTGGGAACAGGGTGCAAACCGCACTATCGACCTTCCCCTGCTGAGTGACAATGACGTGATGGTCTACGAACTGTCCCAAGCCTATTTCCCCATCTATCCGTGGAAGGGAGCAGGCGTTGTCGTACCCATCTTCTCACTGCGTAGCGAGGGCTCGTTCGGTGTAGGCGACTTTGGTGACCTGAAACTCATGATTGACTGGGCTGCCAAGACTAACCAGCGTTTCCTACAGGTGTTGCCCATCAACGATACCAATATGACAGGTACCTGGCAGGACAGCTATCCTTACAACAGCATCAGCATCTACGCTCTACATCCGCAATATACGGACTTCCGTCAGCTTCCTGAGATTAAAGATGAAACATTAAAGATTAAATATGAGGAGCTGAGACAAGAGCTGAATGCCTTGCCACAGATTGACTATGAGCGTATGTTCAAGGCAAAGATGGACTATCTGCGCATTCTGTTTAAGCAGGAGTGGGCCACCATCAGTCGCCGTGCCACCTATAAGGAGTTCTTCGAACAAAACAAGGAATGGCTCGTGCCCTATGCTGCCTTCTGTGTCAATCGCGACAAGTACGGAACCGCCGTCTTCTCCGAGTGGCCCAAGGAAGCCAATAGCCAAAAGCTCAAAGCCAATAGCCAACTTAACTTCTGGTACTACGTCCAGTACAACCTCGACGCCCAGATGCACGGTGCCCATGAATATGCCCGTAAGAACCGTGTGGTGCTCAAGGGCGACATCCCCATCGGTATCAGCCGCGATGGTGTGGAAGCCTGGGTAGAACCCAAATACTTCAACCTCAATGGACAGGCTGGTGCGCCCCCCGATCCCTTCTCTGCCGACGGCCAGAACTGGGGCTTCCCCACCTACAACTGGGACGAGATGCTGAAGGACGGCTGTCAGTGGTGGGTACGCCGTTTCCGCAAAATGGCACAATATTTCGATGCCTACCGCATTGACCACGTCCTCGGGTTCTTCCGTATTTGGGAGATTCCTGTGCCTGAGAAGTCTGGCCTGGAGGGTCAGTTCAGTCCTGCCCTGGGCCTGAGCCGTGAAGAGATAGAGGCCTATGGCATTCATGGTCATGACGACCTGTTCCTGGTCGACCACAAACGCTCAGACCGTTGGCATCCGCGTATTGCCGTGCAGTATCAGGCTCCCTACCAGAATCTGGACGAAGGTGAGAAATACAACTTCAATCGCTTGTATAACGACTACTTCTATCGCCGTAACAACCACTTCTGGTATCAGGAGGCCATGAAGAAACTGCCTCGTCTGACGCAGGCCACACGCATGCTGTGTTGTGCTGAAGACTTGGGTATGGTCCCCGACTGTGTACCCTGGGTGATGAACGAGTTACGCATCCTGTCGCTGGAGATTCAGACCATGCCGAAAGATTCGAACATCCGTTTCGGCAAGCTGTCGCACAATCCCTACCGTAGTGTATGCACCTTCTCAACACACGACATGCCAACGCTACGTCAGTGGTGGGACGAAGATGCAGAGCAGACACAGGCCTACTACAATGGTCCGTTGCGTCGTAGCGGTGACGCACCCCATCCGCTACCTGGCTGGTTGGCAAAGGATATTGTCAGTCGTCAGCTGACGTCGCCTTCCATGCTTTGTCTCCTGTCGCTGCAAGACTGGCTGAGCATCGATGAGCGTCTGCGTCTGCCCGATCAGAACGCAGAGCGCATCAATATTCCAGCTAACCCACGGCATTATTGGCGCTATCGCATGCACCTTACTATCGAGCAGCTCCTTGCCGCTGACGACCTCAACTACGAAATAAGCACATTAATCAAACAAAGCGGACGAAAATAATATGAAACGACTATTTCTTTTCATCAATTTCTCATTTCTCATTGCTCATTTCTCATTTGGCACAAGCGTGACGTCGCCCAATGGTAATGTGGTGTTGAATTTCAGCGTTGAGGATGGCAGACCGGTCTATTCTGTAACTTACAAGGGACGCCCTGTGGTGCTACCCTCACACCTTGGACTGGAACTGGCCAAGGACAAACACGCCTCAATGGGACTTGACGAGCGCGACCTCATGGACGGTTTCTTCTTGGAAAAAGAAGAGACGTCGACCTTCGACGAGACGTGGCAACCCGTATGGGGTGAGACACGCGACATCCGAAATCATTACAACGAGTATGTTGCGACTCTGTCGCAACAATGGCGCACAGCACCGCCTAAAAGTCACGGTGGCATGCAGCTACAGCCCCGTCTTCATCGTCGTCACATGCTGATTCGCTTCCGTGTCTTCGACGACGGCATCGGTTTCCGCTATGAGTTTCCACAACAGCCCGAACTCGTCTACTTCCTCATCAAGGACGAACGGTCGGAGTTCAGAATGACTGGTGACCATACCGCCTGGTGGCTGCCTGGCGACTACGACACGCAGGAGCAGGAGACTCAGGAGACCAAGCTCAGCGAGATTCGCGGACGTATGAAGGAAGCTGTCAACTGGGGCAACTCATCGGTGGCCGTATTCTCAGAGACTGGTGTACAGACCTCCTTGCAGATGAAGTCGCAGGACGGCCTATATATCAACATCCATGAAGCAGCCTGTGCCGACTATGCCACTATGCACCTCGAACTGGTAGACGCAGAGACCTCTGCACTCACGACCCAATTGGGTGGTGGCAGCAATGCCTATACACCCAACCCACAGCCCTCAAAGTATTATTCAAATCTCACATCTCAAACCTCAAATCTCAAACCTTTCACGTTTGTCAGCCATCTGACACCAGACGCCACTGGTCTAAAGGGTTGCATGCAGACACCTTGTGAGACACCCTGGCGTACGGTGATGGTTTCTGACGATGCTCGTGACATGCTGTCCAGCAACCTCATCCTCAACCTCAATGAGCCCTGTAAGCTGGAGGACACCAGCTGGATTCACCCCACAAAATACTGTGGTGTGTGGTGGGAGATGATAGTAGGCAAGTCATCATGGCACTACACTGATGAGTTCCCCAGCATCAAGCTCGACCAGATTGACTGGAAGACCGTCAAGCCCAATGGCCGTCATGCTGCCAACAACGAGAAGGTGAAGCGCTACATCGACTTCGCTGCCAAGAATGGTCTCGACCAGGTGCTCGTCGAAGGATGGAACGTGGGATGGGAAGACTGGGCAAACATGTGGAAGCGCGACGTCTTCGACTTCCAGACGCCCTATCCCGACTTCGATATCAAGATGCTCAACGACTATGCCCACTCCAAGGGTGTCAAACTGCTGATGCACCACGAGACGTCGTCGTCGACGCAGAACTACGAGCGCCACATGGAAAAGGCCTTCCAGCTCATGAACAAATATGGCTACGATGCCGTGAAGACGGGCTATGTGGGCGACATCATTCCTCGTGGCGACCACCACTACTCGCAGTCGATGAACAACCACTATCTCTATGTCGTCAAGGAGGCTGCCAAGCATCACATCATGGTCAACGCCCATGAGGCCACGCGTCCTACAGGTCTTTGCCGCACCTATCCCAACCTCGTAGGAAACGAGAGTGCACGAGGTACAGAGTATGAGGCCTTTGGCGGTTCTCGTCCTGATCACACCTGCATCCTGCCGTTTACACGTCTGCAGGGCGGCCCCATGGACTACACCCCGGGCATCTTTGTCACCAAGCTAAACACCTGGAGCGACAACACCTCATGGGCACGCATCACCATCGCCGGTTCGCTGGCCCTCTATCTGACGATGTATTCGCCCCTGCAAATGGCTGCAGACCTGCCTGAGCACTACGAGAAGTTCGACGATGCCTTCCAGTTCATCCGCGACGTGGCCTGCGACTGGGACGAGAGCATCTACCTTGAGGCCGAACCTGCTGACTACATCACCGTAGCCCGCAAGGCCAAGGGTACCGACAACTGGTTCATTGGAGGCAAGTGCGACGAAAACGGCCACAAGAGCGTCATCAGGCTCGACTTCCTGGACAAAGGCCGCAAGTACGACTGCACCATCTATTCTGATGCCAAGGATGCCCATTATGAGACAAATCCCCAGGCTTATGTCATCAGCAAGCGTGTGGTCAAGAAGGGCGATGTGCTCAAGCTGACTGAAGCTCCTGGTGGTGGCTTTGCTGTATCGCTAATGGCGAAATAAAAAACGAAAGAAAGTGAAGAACCTGGTTATAACGTCATACGGTTCATTGAAAAGGGTGGGCTATTGTGGTAAAAACGGCATAACACATTGATTATCATACCAGTTTCGACTTGTTTCCAGCATGGAAACAACTTGAAACAAGCATGGGAACAAGTGCAAACTGACATTCCTTTCCGGCGTAAGGGACACTCAAAATAGAAAGAGAATGGTAAGTTTTTGATTCCTAAGGCAATAAACAGGAGATGTATTACGTTTTATGGACAGAATAGAAAGTAGTCCATGGCCATTAAATATACCCATCGTGAAGAACTCTGGAACTCATGGTCGCACGCAGCAGGCATCGTGCTGGCTGTGGCTGTTGGCGTTGTGTTTCTCGTCATCACCTTTCAGGGCGACAGCTCGTGGGCACGGTGGGGTGTAGGACTCTACCTCTTTGGCATGCTGGGGTCGTATGTATCGTCGACGCTCTATCACGCCATGCCACGAAGGTCACCGTGGAAGGAACGGCTGCGCCGTTGGGATCATGCGGCCATCTACTGGCACATAGCCGGTTCCTATTCGCCACTGACGCTGACGGCTTTGCGTGAACAGGGTTATTGGGGGTGGAGCCTTTTCTCGTTTGTCTGGCTGTGCGCCATTGCCGGTACTATCGTGAGTTTTGTACGCCTGAAGGAACATTCGAACATGGAGACCGCCTGCTTTATAGCTATGGGACTGAGCGTGCTTGTCGCCTTCAAGCCGCTCGTCGACTCGGTGTCGACAGCCGCCGTGGTATGGATTATAGCAGAGGGCGTCTGCTATATCACAGGCGCTCTCTTCTATACATTCCACAACAAGCGTTACATGCATTCCGTCTTCCACTTCTTCGTGCTGGCTGGCAGCATCTGCCATATCATTGCCGTTTGGGACGTGCTCATAATGTCGTTGTCAGGCGGGCAATGACAGGATGAAGCGGGCACCCTGCGTGTAAGATGTGTCGAGAATGACATCACCCTTCATGCGACGGGCTATAGAGCGCGCTATCGTCAGTCCGATACCAGTACCATCGTAGTATTCGTCCAATTGGACAAATTCGTCGAAGATGCGCTCAGCATCCTTTTGGGGAATACCAATACCGTCATCCTCGACGACGAAGTCTACCATCTTGCCACGCTTCGTCAATAGCAGGCTGACATGGCCTCGCTTCACCTCCTTAGCCACCTTGTCGTGAAGGAATTTTTGGGCATTGTCAAGCAGCATGACCAGAGCCTGCGTAGCCTCCTGGGCATTGGTATGGAGTACCAGATTTTCCACCTCCGGAGCTATCTGCATCTCGAATTGCAAGTCTGGGTTAACGGCAATATGTGAGGCGTCTGTGGCCTGGGCTGCAATCTGGACTGCGGGAACATCATCGTTACACTCAATGACCGTACGGCTGTTGACATCGCTCAGGGCCAGCATCTTGTTCACCAGATTGGTGATGCGGTTGGTGTTCTCGGTGATGCGTGCATTGACATCCTTCTTCATATCTTCGTCGAGCGTCATGTTGGGCGCTGTCACAACCTGTGTGAATCCCGAAAGGATATTCAGCGGTGTACGTATTTCATGCGATATCTGTTGGATGAAATTGGTTTTCATCCTCAACGACTCTTCAGCCTGACGGTTGGCGATTTTCAGCTTCTTGTAGCTCAGCTCCAGCTTCTCGTTACTGGTCACCAGCAGTTGGTGTTCCTTTTCAAGTTTCAGGGATGCGCGATAGCGGCTGATGGTATAAATCAGCAAGCCGACAAAGAGCAGGACACAGATGCCGATGACAAACAGCGACTGCTGCAGCTTGCCTTTGATCTCCAGCTCTTCGACTTTGTAGAGTGTATTCAATTCATCCAGCTGAATACGCATGTCACGGGTGAAGGTCGAGTCCTTACTCAAGTAGAGTCCGCGATAGAGCTGGGCAGCTTCTTCAGTGCGCCCCATCTTTTTCAGGATATCGGCACGCAGAAGTTCTATCTCTCCTCCGGCATGGATGTCAAGGCGTTTCAAGTCGTTGAAATAGGCCATAGCCTGCACGGCGTCACCACTGACTAACGACAGGCGGCTTTTAACCAGCAGTATACGGTATTTAGCCAATGGCGTAGCCTGTTCCTCCATCAGTTTTTCGGCACGCCGGATTTCTCTTGACGCTTCTTCAGTACATTTGAGACCTATCAGTGCCGAGGCTTTGTTGCAGACACATGCGACATAGCTGCCGATAAAGGCTTTGCGTGAAGACGGATGCTTGCGAATCCTTTCCTGTACACATGCCTCATGTTCTTGTGTTATCTTCAGCTCCTCTTGATAGTCCCCCCGTTCGTCGAGCGTCTGACAGAGATAGTCATAGGCATTTGTCAGGACCTCGCTGTCGCGATAGCTGTCTTTCAGCTGTCCCAGACACTGACGAAACACCTCAATGGCATATTCGTACTGTCCGATACTCTCATAGATGATACCCATCAGCTGATAGGCGACAGCACGTCCGAAATTGTTCTGGCGCGAGTTGGCATCATCCAAAATGTTGTGAGCTTCACGAAGAGCTGTCTGTACGCGTTCTCTATAAAGATAGACATTGGCCTTACTATCCCAGGTGTCGTAATAATACTCCCACTCATTATGATGCATAAACCAAGTCATCTGGACAGGCGCCTCCTCCAACAACAGACTGTCAGTGACATAGTTGGTCATCACCACTATCTTGTTCCAGCGAACACGTGCCTCGTTCTTCACGTTACCTTCCTTCTGTTCATGAGCCACCCATTCATTAAGGCATTCCAACATGGGCTCTACCAGTCCTTCTTCGTCAAGGGCGTGATATAGCTGTTCGTAGGCTTCCGACTTCTCTTTCCCCTCCACACGCGAAATGGAGCCCCGCAGGGAATCAATAGACACTGCTGATACCGTTAGCGCAATGACAAGGAATACAGAAAGAAGAGTATACTTCATTGATACTTATTGATAGTTTCGCCTGCAAAGTTACAAAAAACTTTGCAACTTTACAAAGTTTTTTGTAACTTTGCAGCACCTAAAACGAATGATTATGAAAAAAAGACTACTTGTTATCACCTGCGGGTTCACCCTTTGCTTGACCCTCATGGCTCAGGGACCAAACAATACGGGCACCTATTATCAGAGGGCGCACGGAAAATGTGGTGCAGAATTGAAGACTGCGCTGTTCGAGATCATCAAGAATCCATCGGTGGTGGAATATGATGACTTATGGGAAGCCTACAATGTTTCCGATGCCAGAAACATCGATGGCCAGGACGTGATATGGGATATGTATTCAAATATCTCACGCTATCCGCTCTATACCTATCCCCATGGAACGGGCTCAGGCAAGGAGGAAGGTGTAAAAGGCATCCAGCGCGAACATTCAATGCCGAAAAAATGGTTTAATCCTACAGATGCAACTGCCAGCGGTACTAAATCCTATGATGACGTCCGTCCGATGTATTCCGACCTTGTGCATCTGATTCCCACCGATGCCGTCTGCAACAACAACCGCAGCGACCTCTGTTATGCCGAAATAGCCGATGGACAAGTTGACTGGCAGTCAGCAGAAGGGTTCAGCAAGAAGAGCAAGCAGGGGGGCTGTTCTACTCCGGGATGGGCTGAACAGGTAGCCAACCCCACCAAGACCCGAGTTTTCGAACCCAACGACGAATACAAGGGTGACTTGGCGCGCATCTACTTCTACATGGTGACTTGTTATCAGCCAGACTATTTCACATGGCTGCCTACCCGCGATGGTGATAAAAAGAAAACGGGTGAAGTTGCTTCTTTTGCCATCAGTCACTGTGGCACATGGGTCAGCGACATGTTTGACACAGAAAGTGACGACCCCTATCAGCCCTTTGCACCCTGGGCTTTGGACATGCTTATGAGATGGTCCAAGGACGACCCTGTCAGCGACAAGGAACGGGCTCGCAACGAAACCATCTGGCAGTTCCAGGGCAACCGAAACCCCTTTGTCGACTACGAAGGGTTGGAGGAGTATATTTGGGGCGATAACAAGGAAACTCCGTTTGATTATGGTGGTGAGGCTCTCGAGGAGCCTACCTCTGACAACTTTGAGATAGCCCTTAACAAGGCTACGCTCGGTGTCGACTGGAGCGGATCAGACAACCTGCGTTACTATTGGGAACGCACCCCCATCACGTTCGAGCAAGACGGCGTCACCGTCACCTATAGTTATGGTATGGATGGAAAAGTGCAGTATGCCGACGACAATGAGCTCCGACTCTATAATTACAATACGCTGACCCTGACAGCCCACAATAACGAACTGACAAAAGTGGAGCTGACTGTCACCGGACAAAACAACGACAACAAAACACTCGTTGCCTCCGTGGGTGAAATAGATAATAATAATGTATGGACCGGGTCGGCCAAGGAAGTGATTTTCGCATCCAACTATGTCAGTTCAAAGAAGGCCGGCGGAACCACCATTCACTACTATTTAGGCTTGTCAAACCTGAATGTTACAGTTGCCAATCCTTCAGGTATCAACCAGCTGGCTGCTGAACCGGTCTACGACGGATATACGTATACACTAACCGGCGTTCGTGTGGATGACAGTCAACTGCATCCCGGTATCTATATCCGGAACGGTCGCAAGGTTATCATCAAATAATAGAATAGTAATAAGAAAACGATTATGGATTGGATTCACATTATTGCTGTCGTCTTAATTGTTGTGATAGGCGTAGCTATCTATAGGAACAAAAAGAACGGATAATCCTGAACATCAAGGAACGAAGGTTCGTCGGACAGTACCATCGAAGGTTTGCAGTGAGAGAGTGATGGTATCTGGTAACGGCTGTGGCAGCAGGATGCTGACGTAACGGCGGTTGGTATAGTACTGCGGAATACCGTTCTGGCTATGCAACAGACGATAGTAAGCAGTACGGTGCCCATTGGTATGGGTAATGATGGTGTCTTGAGCCAAGCCGACGTTATGCGGCAGTTCCTCATCGTCGATACGACCCGTCTTCATCAGTAATCCTACATTCAGATAACGGCGATTCTTGGCTAACCATGCACTCTCAAAGCCTACGGGGTCTTGAGACTGTTCCTTGAATCGCCAGTGGGCTATGGGCCATAGGGTGACCACCGTGCTGACAGCCTTCATCTCAGCCTGTCCGCTCTCTACCTTATTATAATATATAATAGTACGGTAGGTGGTGTCGGCAGTCTGAATCCACTTCGCTGCATAGGGATTGGTGAGTTGATAGCTGTCGCCGTCATCGGTCACGAAGCCTATCGCACGTTTCTGACCATTGACTGACAGCTCTGCCATATCAGCCTGCATGAGCGAATACTTGCCCTCACCCTTCTCGTAGCTGTCGGTCTCGCAGGCCGCCATGAGCATGGCGGCAATGTAAAAATTTAAAAATGACAAAATGATAAAACGTCTGCGCCTCATAATTTTTACATTGTTAAATTATTACATTTTTACATTGTCCCTATGGCGGCTTGGTAGTTCCGCAACGGATTGGCATACATATTGAGCATAGTCGTACGGAGGAAGTCGTCATCCTTGTCTGCTATCGTGATCTTGGCCAGCTGACCCTGCAGATAGCTGTTGAAACGGTCAACATCCTTCTGTGTGTACTGGTCGACAAAGCGGCTGCCACCTTCCAGTTCGTCGAGGGCAATATAGTTGCAGGGGTACAGCGTGTAGTGGCTGTGCAGCTCGCGATCTATCCGTTGGCTCAGCTCCTCATAATACTCTTTCTTGGGCAATCCGTCCAGCTCCCCAATCCAAGTGTTGACGGGACGTGCACAACAGTAATGAACACGGCCCTTATATCCCATAATACCCGTCTGCATATTTTCCAAGTCGTCTTGCTTGCTCTTCTTGAATGCCGGATTGTTATGTTTCTGCAAGAGCTCCTGTGCCTTCAGATAGTCGCAGGGGTCGTACTCATAGCTGATGGTCAGCGGCACGATGTTCAGCTCGGCAATGTCGCCACCCATTGCCAGCATCTTCAGCACGGACTCTTGCGTTCGGTCGTCAGAGTCCTTGGCACGGCCTTCACGCTGTGCAATCCAGATATTTTCACGCTTCTGTGTAACAGCATAGTGGATGTAGCGGCTCATCAGCTGCGAGGAGCGCATCATCTCGTGGGCTGTCAGTCCACGACGGACGGTGAAGGCTTTGTTCATACGTACCAGTCGCTTAATCCAGGGATAGATGAGCAGGTTGTCGCCAATACCAATCTCAACAGTGGTAGGATAGTGGTGCTTATACAGCAAAACGTCAAGGAAAGCCGAATCGAGCACAATGTCGCGGTGGTTCGAGAGGAAGGTGTAGCGGGCTGTCAGCTTTTGGCTTTTAGCTTTTAGCTGAGAGCTGAGGCCTTTGTCGTCGAATGTGCAACCGTCAGTATGCTTGTGGATAATATGCCACACGATAGGTTTCATGAAACGCAGCTGGAAGTCGAGCGGCGTCTTCACACCGATAAAGGCCAGCTTCAGCAGACCATTGCGCACACCTTTGGGTAGCCAAGGGACGAAACCCTTGAGCAGCAACGAAAACTGACGGTCGTTAATCAGGTCATTGAAGGCCTGCTTCATTTCCGACGGTTCATATGGTCGTATCTCGTCGAACTCTTTGATGTCCATCTTATAGCTATTTGCTGTTCGCTTTTGGCTTTTTGCTAATGGCTAATCGCCAATAGCCCTTTTAGAACTGGTTTTCCACAATGTCTGTGAGGACATCGGACATAGAGAGGCCAGCAGCACGAACCTGCTGGGGAATAAAGCTCGTAACGGTCATGCCTGGCGTCGTATTCACCTCAAGCATGGTAATCTTACCTTCCTTCGAAATGATATAGTCGATGCGGATGATGCCATTGCAATGCAGGATGTCGTAGATGTGGCTGGTAATCTCACGGACACGGCGAGCAATATCGTCACTGATGCGGGCAGGGGTAATCTCCTGGACCTGACCATTGTATTTGGCATCATAATCAAAGAACTCATTCTGGGTTACCACTTCCGTGATGGGGAAGATGACCGACTTCTCCTGCGTCTTATAGATACCAACCGTAATCTCGGTTCCCTCCAAGAACTGCTCAACCATAATCTCGTCGCTCTCCATCATGGCCTTGCGCAGGGCAGGGGCCAACTGGTCCTTGTTCTTCACTTTCGACACGCCAAAGCTGGAGCCATCAGTAGCAGGTTTCACGAAGCAAGGCATACCAATACGCTGTTCTATCTCGTCCTCACTGACCAAATGTTCGAAACCTCTGCGAATGAGCAGCGAGTCAGCCACACTGACACCATAGCCACGCAAATACTGGTTGAGAACAAACTTGTCAAACGTCATAGCCTCAACCAATACACCGCTGGTGGAATATGGGATATCGACCAAGTCGAAATAGCCCTGCAGGATACCATTCTCACCTGGTGTGCCATGAATCGTGATGTAAGCATAGTCGAACAGTTTGGCTTTGCCGTTCTCCACAAACGAGAAGTCGTTGCGGTCGATTTGTGCCGTCGTACCATCTGGCAGTTCTACATGCCAGTCCTGACCCTTGATGTCGACAATATAGACATTGTAGCGTTCTTTGTCGAAGAACGAAAAAAGTCCCTGGGCCGAGCGTAGTGATACGTCGTGCTCAGAGGAGTCGCCACCACAGACGATGGCAATGTTGCGTTTCAAATTGTTCATTATCTCTATTTTTTTGTCGTTATTTCAATATTTCGATGTTTCGATGTTTCGATGTTTCGTTATTTCGTTATTACGTTATTACGTGATTACGTGATTCCGTTATTACGATGGCTCGCTGTCACGAGTTGATGGCTCGCTGATAGTTCCGCCATTTATCGAGCAGGGCCTCCATATCTGAAGGCAGAGGTGCCGTGAAATCCATCTGCTCATGGGTCACAGGATGTTTGAAGCCCAGCGTACGGGCATGCAGAGCCTGACGGGAACAGAGCTTGAAGCAGTTCTGGATATAAGCTTTGTATGAAGCCGTACGTTCTCCCCGCAGAATCTCTGTGCCACCATAGCGCTCGTCAGCAAACAGCGGATGGCTAATGTGCTTCATGTGGGCACGGATCTGATGGGTACGCCCTGTCTCCAGCCGACACTCCACAAGCGTCGTATAACCATAGCGCTCCAATACCTGATAGTGTGTGATGGCTGTTTTGCCAATATCACCGCCGGCAGGGAATACTGCCATACGCTGACGATCGCGAGGGTCACGACCGATATTGCCCTCTATACGTCCGGTGTCCTCAGTGAAGTTACCCCACACCAGTGCCTGGTAGGAGCGATGTGTGTCGTGATTAAAGAACTGGGCACCTAACTCGGTTTTGGCATCAGGCGTCTTCGCAACCACAAGCAATCCACTGGTATCTTTGTCGATACGGTGTACCAGTCCAACACTGGGATCGTTGGGGTCGTAACTGGGCAGATTGCGCAAATGCCAGGCAACAGCGTTCACTAGTGTACCATGGAAATTGCCCACACCTGGATGGACCACAAGCCCAGCTGGTTTGTTGACCACCATCAACTGGTCGTCCTCATAAACCACGTCGAGAGGAATATCCTCTGGTTCTATCTTTGTATCGTAGTGAGGACGATCGAGCATCAGCTTGATGACATCACCCGGCCGAACCTTGTAGTTGCTCTTGACGGGTTTGTCGTTAACCTGGATGAAACCGGCATCAGCAGCCTTCTGAATGCGGTTGCGTGAAGAGTGCTGTACGTGTTCCGACATATATTTGTCGATACGTACAGGCTCCTGACCGCAATCCACCTCCATGCGCAGATGCTCATAGAGCTGGCCGTCTTCTTCACCGTCAGCGTCAATCAGTTCAATGTCATCCAGTTCGTCCTCTGTCATACCTTCATTATCTATTCGCCTACTGGCGGTTCTGTCACCTCCACAAATTCGTCGACTTCATCAAGAGCGGGAGAATACGACGACTCCACATACTCCACCTCTTCCATTTCACCGATACTGCCATTGCCCACCAACAATGTAAGAGGGTAGTCAATGGGAATGCGGTCGCCATTCGACACACGGCGTCCTCGACAGACGATGCCATACACCCAGTCCTTCTCACCCGTTACCTTCTGAGCCGGCAATAGCCGGAAGCCCATAGCCATCAACTTGGCTTCAGCCTCACGCAAACTACTGTTGTCAACAATGTCAGGAATGGTAAACGTCGGAGATGACGGTGAGTTGACTGTCACATATACCACGTGGTTGCTCTTCACTTTGGCACCATAACCAGGAGTCTGCGCCAGAATGCAGTCGGGGGGCATCGCTTTGTTATAACCGGAGTCGCTGACCTGGATGATCAGTCCGTCATCGCTGATAAGACGATGCGCTTTATTGTAAGTCATCCCCTTCACGTTGGGCACAATGATGCACTCACCATGGTTGGTATAAAGCTCCAGGCCATATTTGACGCCCAGAAACAATAGCACCAGCACCACTGCCATCGCTATCAGATTGCCCCAAAGATAGCCGCCTCCCAGCTTGCGAAATAATTCCTTTACGTTCATGAAAACCGTTATATGTCTGATTCCAACAGCAAAAGTACAAAGAATTATTGATACAACAAAAAAATTGGGTATATTTCTTAAAAAACATACCCAATTCTTATTCGTGACGTCCAGATTTTACTTTCCGTGGTGCTCGTCAGATACTGTTAACTTCTTACGGCCCTTAGCGCGGCGAGAAGCCAGTACGCGACGACCATTCTTTGTTGCCATACGCTCACGGAAACCATGCTTGTTCACGCGACGACGATTGTGCGGCTGAAATGTTCTTTTCATTGTTCTTATTCTTTATTTTACGTTGTTATTGTCGTTTTGGGCTGCAAAATTACATAATTATTTCTAATTGTGCAAGTTTTGAGCGAAATTTTCTTTGTTATTTATTCATTTTTCACGGAAAAGTTGTACCTTTGCACCCAAATTCAGACATTTCACATACTTATATATAAGATTTATGATTAATTCACAAGACATTAAGAAAGGAACCGCTATCCGCATGGACGGCGCTATTTGGGTTTGCATTGACTTCCAGCATCGTAAGCCAGGTAAGGGTAACACTATCATGAACATCAAGTTGAAGAACGTCACCGACGGTCGTGTGCTAGAGCGCCGTTACAACATCGGTGAGAAACTGGAGGACGTTGTCATCGAGCACCGCGACTATCAGTATCTCTATGAGGATCAGGAAGGACGTATCTTCATGAACCAAGAGACATTCGAGCAGATTCCCATTGCCAACGACTTGGTAATCGGTCACGAGTATATGAAGGAAGGTGACGTTGTATCTGTTGTCAGCGATACCACCGACGGTACTATTCTCTATGCTGAAATGCCCGTTAAGACCATTCTGCGCGTCACTCACTCTGAGCCCGGCATCAAGGGTGACACTGCTACCAACACCCTGAAGCCCGCAACGCTGGAGACCGGTGTGGAGGTTCGTGTTCCCCTGTTCATCAACGAGGGCGACCTGATTCAGGTTGACACCCGCGACGGTTCTTATCTGGCTCGTGCCAAGGAGTAAAAAATGAGGAATGAGGAATGAGGAATGAGAATTTATTCTCGCTTCGCTGCGATGTCTGAATAACGAATTCTCAATTATTCATTGATCATCGCCACAGGCGACCATTCAACATTCCGCATTCAACACTCATCATTCAATGACGTTGAAGTATTCAATCATCGTTCCTGTATACAATCGTCCTGACGAAGTGGACGAATTACTTGAGAGTCTGAGCTCTCAGACCCTCAAGGACTTCGAAGTGGTAATTGTTGAGGACGGTTCACAAAAACCCTGCAAGGATGTTTGCGACAAATACGCAGACATCCTTGATTTGCATTATTACCTGAAGGAGAACAGTGGCCCCGGTCAGAGCCGTAACTATGGCGTAGAGCGTGCCAAAGGCGAGTACGTTATCGTGCTCGACTCCGACGTTGTACTACCCGATGGCTACCTTGCTGCCGTCAACGCGCAGCTTCATTCCTCATTCCTCATTCCTCATTCCTCATTTTGCGAAGCATGGGGCGGTCCTGATGCGGCTCATCCTTCTTTTACGCCAGTGCAGAAGGCTATCAGCTATTCTATGACGTCGTTCTTCACGACGGGTGGCATCCGTGGCGGCAAGGCTAAACTTGACAAGTTCTATCCCCGTTCGTTCAATATGGGTATTCTTCGTGATGTCTACATGCAGTTGGGCGGTTTCTCAAAGATGCGCTTTGGTGAGGACATCGACTTCTCATACCGTATCGTAGAAGCAGGTTATATGCCCCGTTTATTCCCTGATGCATGGGTGTGGCACAAGCGCCGTACCGACTTCCGCAAGTTCTTCCGTCAGGTGTATAATAGCGGCATTGCCCGCATAAACCTGGAGAAGCGTCATCCGGGCACCATGAAGCTCGTGCATTTGCTACCGACGGTGTTTACACTGGGCGTCATCACACTGCTGTTGGCGACACCTTTTACCTGTGGACTCTCGATATTGCCTCTATTGCTTTACTGTCTGCTCATCTTTATCGACTCGTCACTGAAGAACAAAAGCGTATGGGTCGGTCTGCTCTCTGTTCCTGCTGCCTTCACCCAACTGATGGGTTATGGTTTTGGCTTTATCGAGTCGTGGTGGAAGCGCTGCATCCTGAAGCAGGATGAATTCACGGCTTTCGAGAAGAATTTCTATAAATAAGATGGAAAAGCTGAACATCAACCAGTGGGCTGAAGAAGACCGTCCGCGCGAGAAACTCATGCATCTTGGTGCTTCTGCGCTGTCGAATGCGGAGTTGCTGGCTATCCTTATTGGCTCCGGTTCAACGAAGGAAAGTGCTGTTGACCTGATGAAACGTGTGCTCAGCGACTGCAACAACAACTTGAACACCTTGGGAAAGTTGACCATACGAGAGCTTTGTCAGTATAATGGTGTAGGCGAAGCCAAGGCCATCACCATACTGGCTGCTTGTGAACTGGGCAAACGCCGTCAGCAGGAGTCTGCCGAGGAACGCCCCGATGTTGGCACAGCCACCCGCATCTACAACCACATGCATCCTGTCTTGCAGGATTGTGACGTTGAAGAGTTCTGGCTGTTGCTGATGAACCAGAACCACCGCCTGATTAAAAAGATGCGTATAGCTCGAGGCGGCATCAGCGAGGTGAGTGTCGACGTCCGCATCATCATCCGCGAAGCAGTATTGGCAAACGCCACGATATTAGCCGTTTGCCACAACCACCCCTCGGGGAGTCTGCGGCCCAGCAATATGGATAACGACCTGACCTTCTCTATCCAAAAAGCCTGCAGCTTGATGCGTATTCATTTCCTTGATCACGTCATCGTCACGGATGGCGCCTATTACAGCTATCATGAAACGGGGCGTATATAACACATACTAAGAAATATGAAGAAATTATATATAGAAACGTACGGTTGTCAGATGAACGTTGCCGACTCCGAGGTTGTGGCATCTATCATGCAGATGGCTGGTTACGAAGCAACAGAAACGTTGGACGATGCCGATGCAGTGTTCTTGAACACCTGTTCTGTGCGTGACAATGCCGAGCAGAAAATTTATCACCGTCTGGAGGCATTGGGTGCTATAAAGCGTAAGCGTCCGTTGATTATCGGCGTCTTGGGCTGTATGGCTGAACGTGTTCAGCAAAACCTGTTAGAGAATCATGGTGCTGACCTGGTGGCAGGTCCCGATGCCTACCTGAGCCTGCCCGACCTCATCGCACAGGCTGAGACGGGCCATAAGGCCATGAATATCGAGCTGTCGACGGTAGAAACCTACAAAGACGTTGTGCCGCAGCGCATCGGATTGGGCCATAAACTGGGCGGCTTTGTCAGCATCATGCGTGGCTGCAACAACTTCTGTCACTATTGTATCGTACCCTATACCCGTGGTCGGGAGCGTAGCCGGGATGTGGAAAGCATTCTCCGTGAAGTGCGTGACCTGCGAGACCGTGGTTTCAAGGAGGTGACATTGCTGGGGCAGAACGTGAACAGCTACCAGTGGAACGAGGGGAACTCGTTCCCACAGTTGCTGCGCAGGGTGGCTGAGGAGGCTCCCGAGATGCGTATCCGCTTCACCACGAGTCATCCGAAGGACATGAGTGACGAGACGCTACGTGTCATTGCTGAGATGCCCAATGTCTGCAAACACATCCATCTGCCCGTACAGAGTGGTTCTGACCGCATCCTCAAACTCATGAACCGTAAGTATACCCGTGAGTGGTATATGGGGCGTGTTGAAGCCATCCGCCGTATCATTCCCGACTGCGGTCTGAGCACGGACATCTTTGTTGGCTACCATAGTGAGACCGAAGAGGACCATCAGCTCTCACTGAGTCTGATGCGTGAGGTGGGCTATGACTCTGCCTTCATGTTCAAGTACTCTGAACGTCCCGGCACCTATGCTTCGAAACACCTGCCCGACAATGTTCCCGAGGAGGAAAAGATCCGTCGCCTAAACGAGCTCATCGCCCTGCAGACGGAGATTTCTGCCCAGCAGAACAAGAAAGACGAAGGCAAGGAATTCGACGTGCTGGTTGAAGGCTTCAGCAAGCGCAGTCGTGAACAGCTCTGTGGACGTACGGAACAAAACAAGATGGTAGTATTCGACAAGGCTGGCCATCATATCGGCGAGACAGTACGTGTGAAAATCATTGGAAGTACCAGTGCTACACTTTTGGGAGTTCTCCTGTAATCATAAATTTCAAAGTTCAAAGATCAAAGTTCAAAGGATTAGATGAAAGAGTTTCTGAATGTGTTGAGGCGTTTCGTTCCTCCCTATAAGAAGTATCTGGTGATGTCGGTGGTGTTCAACATCCTATCGGCAGTACTGAATATCTTTTCATTTGCTGCACTCATTCCCATTCTGCAGATTCTGTTCCAGACCAGTGATGCAGAGGCAGCCACCAGCTATATGGCTTGGGATTGGGGCAACATCCAGGAGGTGTTGATGAACAATATGAACTGCTATGTTAACGGACTGATTGCCGACTACGGCCAGACCACGACATTGCTGTTTATCGGACTGTTCCTGGGCGTTACCACCTTCCTTAAGACGGGCGCCTACTTCCTGTCGGCAGCCTCCATCATCCCCATCCGAACTGGTGTGGTACGCGATATCCGCAACCAGCTCTACCAGAAAATCACATCTCTCCCCCTCGGCTTCTTCTCTGAGGAGCGCAAGGGCGACATCATTGCCCGAATGAGTGGCGACGTGCAGGAGATAGAAAACTCCATCATGTCGAGTCTGGAGATGCTGTTCAAGAATCCCATCCTTATCATCAGCTACTTTGCCGCCCTTATCTTCATCTCGTGGCAACTGACGCTGTTTACGCTTATCATCGTTCCTGTCATGGGATGGTTTATGGGCTATGTCGGACGAAAGCTAAAAGCACAGAGCATGAAAGCACAGTCGCTATGGAGCGACACTATGAGTCAGGTGGAGGAGACGCTTGGCGGTCTACGCATCGTCAAGGCCTTCTGTGCCGAGGGAAAGATGAACCGCCGCTTCGACAAAATCAACTCCGCCTACCGCGACGACATCATGCGGGTAAACATCCGTCAGTCATCAGCCCACCCCATGTCGGAGTTTCTAGGTACCATACTCATTATTGTCGTGCTGTGGTTCGGTGGTGTGTTGGTATTGAACTATCAGGCTCTCTCCGGTCCTATCTTCATTTATTATATGGTGATGCTCTACTCCATCATCAACCCATTAAAGGACTTCTCGAAGGCAGGCTATAACATTCCAAAGGGTTTGGCTTCCATGGAGCGTGTCGACAAAATCCTACTGGCCGAGAACAGCATCAAGGAGGTGGCACAGCCTAAGCACATCGCCTCGTTCGAACACCAGATAGAGTTCCGCAATGTGTCGTTCAGATATGCCGACCAATGGATACTGAAAGACATCAATCTCACCATTCCCAAGGGAAAGACCATTGCCATCGTAGGGCAGTCAGGCTCCGGTAAATCGACGCTCGTCGACCTTATTCCGCGTTATTACGACGTGCAAGAAGGTGAGGTGCTCATCGACGGCATCAACGTCAAAGACCTCGGCATCAAGGACTTGCGCCAGCTCATCGGCAACGTCAATCAGGAGGCTATCCTCTTTAATGATTCCTTCAGGAATAATATCTCCTTTGGGGTTGCTAACGCTTCCGACGAGCAGATTGCCGAAGCAGCCAAGATTGCCAATGCCTACGACTTCATCATGCAGAGCGAACAGCAGTTTGACACCAATATCGGTGACCGTGGCGGACGCCTTTCCGGTGGCCAGCGCCAGCGCATCTCTATTGCCCGTGCCATTCTGAAGAACCCACCCATCCTGATTCTCGACGAGGCGACATCAGCCCTCGATACCGAGAGTGAACGACTGGTGCAGGACGCTTTGGAACGACTGATGAAGACACGTACGACAGTGGCTATCGCCCATCGTCTGTCGACCATCAAGAATGCCAACGAGATTTGTGTGCTCCATGAGGGGCGTATTGTAGAGCGCGGCACCCATGAGGAACTGCTTAATATCGATGGCTACTACAAGAAGCTCAACGACATGCAAAGCCTGTAAAGGGACTCTTAGAATTCTACGTATGGCTTGAGACGCTCGATGACTTCCGGCGGAAAATCGCTGGAGAAGCGGAGGTCGTCAAGACTCGTAAGCGGGCCGTGTAGCCTGCGATAGTCGGTGATGGCCTTGGCCATATAGTAGTTGATATAGGGATGGCGACGCAGGTGGGCCAGCGACAGCTTGTTAACGTTCAACTTCTTGGGGTGCGCATTCTGAATGACAAAATACTTCTTGGCATCCTTGGGGAAGTCCTCTATCTCGTCTAACTGATTGACACTGACATAGCCACCCAGCCATTGTCCATGTCGCACAATCTCCTTGGCATAGTATGAGCCAATGCCAGGCACCTTCCTAAGCTGTGCCGTGTCGGCAGTATTCAGTACGATATGCTCGTTTTCCTGAATCTTGACAGGATAGCGTAGCGTGTCCCTTTCGTAATGCTCCCGTTCCGGCCGTTCCTTGCGCTCCACCAACGTTGAGGCAGGCAGATAGTCGCTGGAGATACGGATATAAGGTTCTAACTCCCGATATTGTTTGACGGTAAGTCCATAAAGCCGGGCAAAGTCTTCCTTCTTCCGGTAGATGCCCCCTTTGCTTCTATATTTATAGATGTTACGAACTTGCCACGGCTGAAGACCCAACCGTAGGAGCTGAGTGCTGTCTGCTGTGTTTGGATCAAAAGGAAACCGTTCAGGTTTGGGCGACTCAGCTACTGCATAATAAGAACCAGACTGACTTGTATTTCTTGATGGACCTGATTTCCTGGATATATTGGAACGACCAGACTGTTGAGAGTCGTCAGCCTCTCCACCCGTCAGGAAGATGCCCACGAGAGCCAACACTCCTACAATCAATGCGGCAAGGGCAATACGACGGTCGTTACGGTTCATATAATACCAAGTTGATGGAGAAACACCAAGAGGATGCAGAGCGGACAGACATAGCGTACAGCAAACAGATAGACGTTGAAGAAACGGCCGTTCTTCACGCCACCATTGGTAAACTCGCCCTGTGCCACCTGCCGTGGAATATACCAGCCCACAAACAGACAAGTGAGCATACCGCCTAACGGCAGCATGACATTGGCTGTCAGACCATCGCAGAAGTCCATCAGGGCCATCCCCATGACCTTGATGTCATAGGCACCTACCGACAAGGCACAGAACAGACAGAGCAGAGAAGCCACCACGGTGATAATCCATGCCGACTTGCGACGCGACAGATTCAGTTCTTCAGTAAAGAACGCCGTACCAATCTCATGCATCGAAATGGTACTGGTCAGAGCCGCAAACACCAGCAATGCATAGAACATCACGCCTATGACATACCCCACCACAGGCATGGCCGAAAAGGCTTGCTGGAACACGTTGGGCAAGGTGATGAAGATGAGCGACGGACCACTGTCGGGACTGACACCCACACTGGCTGCTGCAGGAAATATCATGAGACCGGCAAGGATGGCTATCATGGTGTCGAGAATAGCAATCTGTCCGGCAGAATACAGTAGGTTGGTGTCTTTCGAGAAATAGCTGGCATAGGTACAGAGACATGCCGTACCCAACGACAGCGAGAAGAAGGCCTGTCCCAAGGCTTCGAGCATGACGCTACTGGTCAGTTTCGTGAAGTCAGGCTCAAACAGGAAACGGACTCCTTCCATAGCTCCCGGTAGCATACAGGATGCAATGACAATAATCACCAACAGTATCAACAAGATGGGCATGAGCAGCTTTGAAGTCCGCTCAATGCCTCCCTTCACGCCACGCACCACCACCAGGTGGGTTAATAATACAAAGCCGACACCCCATAATACGGGTTTCAACGGATCGGATGAGAAAGTGACGAAGTAGTTCTTAACATATTCTGCATCACCATTGATGTGTCCAGCGATGGAGGCAAACAAATATTGCAGGCACCAGCCCGCCACAACGGCATAGAAGCCGAGGATAATAGTCGAGGTGAGAATACCCAGATAGCCTACCAGTTTCCACGGACGGCCATTAGACAGTTTGTCGTAAGCCCTGGCGGCATTAGCCTGAGCATGCCGTCCCACAATAAACTCACTGATCATACCTGGCAAACCAAGTATGAGGATACATCCTAAGTATATAAGGATAAAGGCCGCACCGCCATTCTCGCCTGTCATATAGGGAAAACGCCATACGTTTCCCAGTCCTACGGCAGACCCTGCCGTTGCCAGCACAATGCCGACCTTACTTCCGAAATTACCTCTCTCCTTCATCTCTCTTCATTTCTCATTTATCATTTAGGGCGAAGCCCGTCATTTCTCACTTCTCATTACTCATTTCTCATTTGGTGCGAAGCACCTTATTTCAGCAGCCCGAGCTGATGCAAAAAGATAAACAGGATGGCCAGCGGACATACATACTTCACAAGGAAGATGTAGAGATGGAAGAAACGCCCGCGTAACGTACCCCAGTTGGTGAACTCGTCGTGCACCACCTTATGCGGCACAAACCAACCGATAAAAATACATGTCAGGAAGCCCACAATGGGCAGGAAGATTTGTCCGGTAACAAAGTCAAACCAGTCGAATAGCGTTTTCCCAAAGAATGTCATGCTATCACCCACAGCACCCAGCGACAACGAGCAGAATGCTCCAATGACGGCGGTAGCGATGGTGACGATGAGTGCAGCCTTCTTTCGGGTTATCATCAATTCCTCCTGGAAGAATGCCGTCGACACCTCATGCAGTGACATCAGCGAGGTCAGAGCTGCCAATGACAGCAGTACAAAGAACAGCAGTGAGATGACATAACCCAGCATCGGGATTGCCGAGAAGGCCTGCTGGAACACGTTAGGCAGTGTGATGAAGATCAGCGACGGTCCGCTGTCAGGGCTGACACCCACTGAAAAGGCTGCAGGGAATATCATGAAGCCGGCCAGGATGGCCACCAGACAATCGATGACACCAATCTGTACGGCAGAATTGGTCAGGTTGGTCTGTTTCGAAAAATAGCTGGCGTATGTACACAGGCACCCCATGGCGATGCTCAACGAATAGAACGACTGTCCCAGGGCAGCCAGGAATACGTCACTATTGATTTTTGTGAAGTCGGGCTTCAGCATGAATTCAACACCTTTTTCTGCATTAGGCAGCATGCAGGCCGCACCCACTATAATCAGCAGCAGGATAAACAGCGTAGGCATCATCAGCTTTGACGCCTTCTCGATGCCGTCGCGGACACCATGCTCTATGATAAGATAGGTAAGGCCGAGAATGATGACCGTCCACAGCACGGGTTTCACGGGGTCGCTGGACAATTCTGCAAAGTAAGTCTGGAAATACTCCGGCGACCCTTGCATGTGACCTATCAGCGAGGCCCAGATATATTGCAGACACCAACCGGCCACCACAGCATAATAACCCGTGATAAGGAATCCTGTCAGCACGCCCATATAGCCGATGACCGACCATCCGTTGCCACCCGACATCTTACGGAAAGCCCGTGCTGTGTTCGACTGCCCATGACGTCCCACGATGAATTCGCTGACCATGCAGGGAATGCCCAACAACAGCACACAAGCCACATAGATGATAATGAAGACGGCACCGCCGTTCTCACCCGTCATATACGGAAAGCGCCACACGTTGCCCAAGCCTACGGCTGAGCCTGCTGTCGCCAGGATAACCCCCAGACGGCTGCCAAAGTTAGCCCTTTCCAGTTTTGCCATTTCCTTATTTTCCATATTCGTTTGCAAAAATACAAAAAAGTTTAGAGTTTAGTGTTTAGTGTATAGAGTTTTTTGTAATTTTGCAGGCAAAATATTAATAAATATGCAAAAAGCCATTCAAATTATCAAGAAATATCCACTTTCCGTGTTCTGTATCGCCCTCATCTGGGTGTTGTCCCTCGCTCCCTTCTTCCCCGAGACGCCCCTTGACGGCATCGAGTTTATCGACAAGTGGACCCACCTCGTTATGTATGGCGGCACAGCGATGGTCATCTGGTGGGAATACCTGCGCAACCACCTGAAACCCGACTTCGAGAAGCTCTTCTTCTACGCCTGGCTTTGTCTCATCCTAATGAGCGGCCTGCTGGAACTGCTGCAGGCTTACTGCACCTTCGGTCACCGCAATGGTGACTGGCTTGACTTGGCTGCCAACGCCATCGGCGCCACCATCGGCAACGCTATTGGGCTGTTGTTTTACCGATTGTTACGTTAGTATTACCCGTCACCTCAGCTTTGTTACCACCACCATAGACGTTGCCTACGATATTGGCACCCTTGACGGTCTTGGTTTGATTATCCGACACCATCTCCACCTCGCTTAGTGTGCCGATATTGACGTTAGTATTGCCAACAACCTTGGCCGCGTTGCCGCCGCCATAGACATTGTTGATACCGCCGATTTCCCCAGAGGTAAATGGAGGTAAGTAGACTGGGACTTCTTGGTTGTCGACGATTCTGTTACCATCATCGTCTGTCTCAAATCCACCATCATCTTTTCTTCTGAATTCACTGAAGGAGATTGTCTGCTCACCTGTATGCTGATTGGCTTTAGTAACTTCTGCGGCTTGGCCGACGTCGAAATTCTTACCATCACAAACATTAATATTCACATAGGTGTCGCCTGTCACCGTAGCGGTCTTACCATAGCCGCCGCCATAGATGTCACCAATGCTGGAGAACGACTTGACATTTACCGTTGGGCCTTGACGCTCTGTTGTAGAACCACTCTTCAATGGTCCCGTATAGGCTGCCTGATTACCTCCGCCATAGAGCTGGCCGATGGTTATGAGGTGGCAGCCTGTCTCTTCGATGTTTACCGTGATGGTGCCACTGATGGTGCCACTGACGTTATTGCCGCCAAACACGCGGTCAAAGTTTCCGTTGGTAATGGTCAGCGTCACATCACTCTCAATGTTGGCTGCCTCAGCACCACCGTATGCATTCTTCAAGCCCGGAATACAAGCCATCTCTAACCTTGATGCGCCATCCATCTCAGCACTTTTACCACCACCGTATGCCTCGTCGACTTTAAAGTCACAGCCACTGACATCCTCTAGCATAGTAACAGCCACCTCTTTCACATTACCCTTGGTATTCGAACCACCATAGACACGGTGGGTTCTGCCACCATGGATATTTACATGAGCCTCACCACTGCCATAGACATAGTTGGAGATAAAGGTAGATTCTTGGCGCTTTTCTTTCGTATTATAAGCCTCCATGTCTTCTTCTTTCTCATAGTCCCAATAGTCCTTGAAACCTACGTTGGCACCGGGATTCTTGATATAGGTTTTGCCACCATCTCTTGATATATCATCTTTACCATTACCACCACCGAACACCTCTTCTATCTCGTAGGTGCCATGAATGTCGACCTGTGTGGCAGGTGTTGATGCCGCATTACCTCCACCATATACTTGCTGGATGCTAGTGTCACCGCAACCATAGATATTAACTTGTGTATGCTTGTTGTTAGCATCATCAGGTTCATAAGCAGCAAGGTTACCACCACCATAGACCGCCTTCACCTCATAGGAGTGATGGCTATCGTCAATGTCATCGAGAGCCGACTCTCTGGCCTCAGCGGTTTCAGCATCATACCCAGTCCTCATGTGACCAGTATAGCCTTCCGTCTTATAGATGTTCACCGTCACATCGCCCTTCGGCGTACCATTCAGGTTGTTGCAGCCAAAAATGTCACCCTTTACCACACAGCCTTTGATGGGCTTATTGTTGGCATCCTTAGTCTTTAAAGTATAGTATTGTATGTCCTCGCCAGTAGCATTTTCCGGATAAGCTTCAAGTAATGCACTATGATCAGCAGCCACGTAGTCGGCCTTTTCTATACCATTCAAGTTCACATGCGCACTGCCAACCAAAGCAGCTACTTCGGGGAGATCATTACCTTTTTCATCCTTTGTCCCTGGCAAACGTCCTTGACCGCCTCCATAGACATCTCCTTCGATGGTGCCGCCTAACAGGTTTACCTTCGCGTTACCGCTCGCCTCCATGCTGGCCAGTGCTCCGCCACCATAGACATCACCCGTAACAACGGTAGAACCCTTGATGGTGAGATTTGAGTTTTTTACTTGTCCGAGAGTATTCAAGTCTTCGTCCGTATAGAGGATATGATTTTCGTTATCCACCCATGTAGTAGTATTGGGTTGTTTCTCCCAAGTATAGGTGGTGGTGGCACCCTTTACGCCCTTACGATAAGTACCGAGAGCTTCGTAATAATAAGGCTCGACTCTAAAGCCGATACTGTCAACTTCAACTGTGGGCAAATTACCAGAGAAACCAGCACCGAACACACTACCATTAACCATACAATTTTCAAGGGTAGAAGTGACCGGCCCATCAACCTTACCCAAACTACCACCACCATAGAAATTGCCGGTGATTTTGCAACCAGTCAGAGTTGAGGTGACATTGCGGCAGGTAG
>JAEEGJ010007379.1_pt1 | contig 31613 bp, 23 predicted proteins | sample 8958761 | NCBI WGS metagenome assembly JAEEGJ01 (sample SAMN16246546, study PRJNA631951) | gut metagenome | biome: gut microbiome; feature: rumen; material: RS-attached | host: Bos | place: Iran: Karaj | collected 2018-10
AAGCGGGTGATGACGACGGCGCGGACGGTGAGGTCCCATTTGCGGAGGTCGTCGATGAGCTTGAGGGCGTCGGCGTCGTAGGAGATGCCGAAGTCGGCGCGCATCTTCTTGCGCTCGATGTCGCCGGCGTAGATGCAGAGGACGATGTCTACATGGTCCTTGAGCTTCTGGAGGAGGCGGAGCTTCACGTTGGGGTCGTAGCCGGGGAGGACGCGGGCGGCGTGCATGTCGAACATCAGCTTGCCGCCAAACTCCAGGTAGAGTTTGCTTCCGAACTTCTTCTGTCGCTCGAAGATGGCGGCGGATTGCTCGCGAAGGTATTTTTCGTTATCGAAGCCTGTCTTTGTCATTTTGGGTCCTTGTCCGTTATTGTCGGATTCGCAGGAGCCTCCGTCGGCGCAAGGTCTTCTGGTACGAAGAATGACTGCGTCAGGCCGGAGACGGTCTCTGGGGATAGGATGAAGATGGTGTCCCGGCCCTTGACGGCGGCAGGATAGCCGTCTTCCTGTCTGGGGCCAATTGTAAGAATGCGGCGAAGCGAGGCACCGTCATCCATGTCGAATGTGATTTCAACGCCTCCATCTAGCGGGCGCGACATGGTCGGTGCAAGGGAGGTTACCCAGTCGGCGCGGATTGAGGCGGCGGCCGCGAAGAAGCGGCGTACGGTCACTTCGTCGGTCTGGCGACCGGGAGTGGCCGACTTCCATTCGCCGGCGACTTTCTCGATGCGCTGGGTTTCAGCGCCAATGCCGGAAATGGATACGGCGCGCACATGGTCCTCGTTAATTGCGAGGACGGTGCGGGAAATGAGGGGGCGCGGGTCGGTGCAGTATGTCAGGACATTGGTGTAAAAGGACTTGCCCGGGACGAGGTACATGGCGTCAGAGCCGCCAGGGAGAATGCCATACCGCTGGCCATCCTCGGAGTCAGGCATGTATACTGAAAACGAGAAGGGCTTGCGGTCGCGTCCCAGAACTAAGGTCGCAGAGGCAATGTTTTTTGCGTCTTGCTCATTGAATGGCATGAAGCGCTCGGCGCGAAGTGAAAGGAGAGAGTCCAGAAGCGCCGCGACGTCGCTCGGCTCGGCGGCGGCGGAAACAGGCGCCGTGACATCCCATCCTGATTCGGAGCGGCGCAGCGACAGGGATTCGTGGGTGTCAAATTTGAAGTGGTCGATGGAAAATGACTGGACCTCGATGGGTTCCGTGGCGGGGAAGAGGCGTCTGTCGCGGAAGTCGTAGGCGGGTGCAAGGACGAGGCGGCGGACGGCGCCGGTAACAGTCATGAACCCCGCAGGTCCACGTGCGTATGCCAGGTCTGCATCGCCAGGGACGCGGTCGCCGATAAAAAGCGTCTGTCCGGCAAGGTCGTTTTTGCTGAAGAGAGTGACCGAAGGTGATTCGTTTTGGTCGAAGCCGGTCTGGGGTTTGGCGCCGTCCTGGTAGTTGTCTATGAAAGTCGCTGCGGATAGAATATCGAAAAGACGACCAACGACATCCCAGTCGGCGCGGATGTCGATTGGCTTGGTGTCATCGTCGATTCCCTTCTTAAGGCGTACGTCGGCGATGTTCCATTGGTGGCGGTTTTTAGCATCACGGACAAGTTTGAGGTCTCCTAGCGCGGGCCTGCGAAGTATGACCGTGTGTACCATGCTCATGTTACATTGGAAGACGCGGCGGTCCATGAAGTGTTCCGGCGTCTTCAGGAAGAACTCCCTTAACGAAGGGGCGGTGACACGGACCTTCTGGTCGGGGTCCCGTCTTTGACCTGTGCTGTCGAACACGAAAAGGCCGTTGGTAACGGAGTCGCAGTCACCGAAGACCAGCTGATAGCGGAAACTAGGTCCGCTGAAAGTTATTCGTCCGACTGGGTTGTCAAAGCCGAAGTCCGCCATTGTTAGTTCGCGAAGGTTTTGATCCTCCAGGTCGATCGTCTCATGTAGCGGAGCCTGCTCAAAGGCATCTAGCATTTGTTGCACTGCCGGGATGGATGCCCTGCTTCGACTGGGGGCCACCATGTTCCAGCCCGATGGTGAGGACTCCAGGTTGATTTCACGGCCGCTGGCCAGGGTCATGTGTATGGCGTTGACGTCCTTGAGGAGGAAAGGCAGGAGATAGTCGGGACGCCGTTGGTTTGCCGATGGTTTTTTCTCGCACTCGAGCCGGAGAAAGATTCCGCAAATGCAGCAAGCGACGAGAAGCCTGATTGTGACCTTATACCGTCCCATTTATGTTCCTAGTTCTCGGTTCTCGGTTCTCAGTTCTCAGTTCCTAGTTCTCGGTTCTCGGTTCTCAGTTCCAAGTACCCTGTTCCCTATGTCGTGAGCCTCCTGACCACGGCCATGATGGTGCCGAGCAATATTGTCGCAAGAGGCCATGCAACGACGCTGAGGAGCCAGAAGTTCCGCTTGCGGGTGCGGGAAATTGCGAGATGAAGGACTACGCTTTCTTGTCCGGGGGCCCGTTCCGTAGACCACCCCTGTTCCGTCAGCCAGCTTACAGCGTTAAGGAGTAGATCGCGGTTTGCCGTGGTGCCTCCTTCCAAAAGGGAATTTGCCGCGAAGTTGGAGTCGCCGATGACGAATGCGCGGAACGGCAGCAGCCCCATGTTCGAACCGCCTGGACCTTCGACCGCCATAGCCAGGGAGAGAGGCTCCTTGCGGTCGACATCCTTGTCGTAGTGGCGGGGAAAGGAGTCGGGGTTCGACTCTCCCCAGGCTGTTTTAGGGGCTGACACGACGGCGCTGATCTGGGGGGGGGGAGTTCCGGCGGCAGGAAGGGCGGAATCCAATACCTGTGGACTGACGAAGTAGACGGCGCTGCTGTCCATATAGTTGGCGACGGGATGGTCGCCGAAATTGTCAGAGACGAGGTTGTAGCCGCCCAGTGTGTCGGCGTCGATGGCGGTCAGGTTTGAAAATTTGAGGCCGAGGCGGGCCATGATCCCCTCCCAGCCGTTGGGGATGGTTGCGAAGCGGTCAACCAGAAACAAGAAACGCCCGCCCCTGCCGAGGTATTCGGTGATGGCGGACTCTTCGATTTGTCCGGGAGCGAATCGCGGTCCCGCCACGATAAGAAGGTCGCAGTCGGCCGGAATGCCGTTATCGGTTGTCCTAAGCTCGTGCCAGACATATCCCTCCCTGCCCAGTTCGCGCGCGAAATCGCTATAGCCTGTTAGCGGGTCGTAGCTCGAGAAGTCTCGTTCGCCGTGTCCGGAAAGCGCGTAGATGACGGGTGCCTTGGGGCTGGTGAGCCTGGCAAGGGCGGCGGCGCATGCCTGCTCGCCTTGGAAGAACTTGGCATTCGGCTTGGCGGGGGATTTCGCGGACTCGGCGTCGGAGTTTTTTTGCAACAGGGAGTCGTAGGGGACGATTTCAAAGCGGTTCCCGTTGTCGAATATGACCGCCCAGCCCTTCACGCCGTAGCGCTGGACGGCCGCTGCGGCCTCGGCGAGATTGGAATGCGGGTCGTAGAAATTGAGTGTGAAGTTGACGCTGGGTGGAGTCGCGTCGCTGTATTTTTGGAGCAATTCGACAAGCGATTTGAAAAACTCGTTGCGATGGGGAAGAATGACAGTGCAGGAAATGTTGCCCGAAATCGAGTTGACTATGGAAGTTGTGCGAGCGGAAAGATCGTTTTTGACACCCGGGAATTGAAAGGTGTGTTTAAATCTGGACGCGATGAGGCAAACCATCGCGAGGAGGAGTGTGGCGAGCGCGATTGAGGAGGCGAAGTAGGCCCAGTCAGAAAGTTTTCGCCTTGTGCCGACTTTCATCGTCTTGCCTCCAGGACCTGAACACACATGAAGAGGCACCACAGGCCGAATGACAAGTGGAAAACAATGCTGTGAAGGGCGAGTCTCCCGTTTGCGGCGTCGAGGAGCTCTCCCCAGATGGGGAAGGCGGACGCCTGCCAGTTGCCGCCAAAGTAGAATTTGGCTAATGTCGCCCAAAGAAGCATGAGGACTCCTCCGGTGAAGAGCGTGCCCGTCGCGGCGATCCACGGGCGGCGCGCCATGGCGGAGCATAGCGTGCCTAGAGCCGTCCAGGAGAAGGCATGGAGGAGAAGCAGAACGAGCGGCGCCAAGATCAGAACGTTGCCAGGCGCGTGGTCCTTGAGCGTGCGGCAGAGTAGGAACCATGGCACGGTCGAGCCGACGAGCCCGAGACAGACCGAGATGAAAGTGGCCGCAAATTTGCCGACGACAACCTTGCGAAGGGGGATTGGCAGAAGCGCCAGCGACTCGTACGTCCCTGCGGCGCGCTCGCCGGCGAAAAGGGGCATTGTCACCAGCGAGACGAGCAGTGGAATAGGGAACGCAACCGATAGCATCCAAAGGGCCTCAAGCGTCCAGACTTTCCCTTCGCTGAGTTGCAGGGCCGCGGAAAGGATGGCGGCGGAGAGGGCGAAGAATGCGGCGAAAGTCGCGTAACGCGCCGGCGAGAAGATGGAGGCTCCAAGCTCGCGGTAGAAGGATGTCCTGGTGGCGCTGCTCATTTCGACACCTCCTCGATGCGGGCTTTCTCAAGGCAGTCGGAGTAGCGCTTCACCAACGGTTCGCCGTTCTCTTCCACGAGCGGGATGAGCCCGGCGAAGTGCCCTGCGTGCAGGACGAGGCATTGTCCATCATGATCGGCGAAGGCGTAGAGATCATGCGTGGCGAGAAGGACGATCGCATGCTTTGCAATGGTCGCAAGCATGTCGAGAAGCGGGCCTACATGTTCTTCGTCAAGTCCGGCGAACGGTTCGTCTATGAGCAGCACGCGCGTCTCGCAGAGCAAGGCGTCGGCTATGCCGGCGCGTTTACGCTGACCTGCGGAGAGGGCGGCTGTGCGAACAGTCGCCAGCCCTTTCAGGTCCAACGCCTCGATGACATGGCGGAGACGTGCGCGAAGACGGCGGCCGGAAAGGCCCTTCAGCCGACCACGATAGGTGAGATGTTCCTCGACGGTGAGGTCTTTGTAGAGTGGCACCGTGTCCGCGAGATAGCTCATGTGGCGGTGTGCCTGCATGGGGTTGGCGAAGACGTCGAGTCCGTCAAGCATCACGGAGCCGCCGGCAGCCTTGTCGGCGCCTACGATGGTGCGCAAAAGAGTGGTCTTGCCGGCGCCGTTTGGCCCGGCAACCACGCAGATCCCCGAATCGAGCGAGAATGTGAGATCTGAGACCGCCTTGTGGCGGCCGAAGCTGCGTGAAAGCTGCCGGACCTCAAGCATGTGGTGTTCCTACCGGCCGAAAAGAAGACGGACGGCTAGACGTTCGGGGAGGCCGGCCTTGCGGACTTTGTCGGCGGCGGTCTCGACGTCGTACGGAACGCGGCGGAACTCTATTTCGCGCGTTTTGGGACGGTACAGGACATAAGATGATCGCGGATCCCCGTCGCGCGGCTGGCCGACGCTTCCGACGTTGATGAAGTAGCGACGGCCGAACGCCGCCTTGATGCGCTCGCCCGATCTTGGCGGATCGGTGCGGTCGACTGCTGTGCCGTGCCTGTCGAAGATCACAGGGACATGCGTGTGGCCGTGGAAGCAGATTGGGGTTGTCTGGTAGGAGAAGTGGGCCTCGGCGTCTAGCAGGTCGAAGACGTAGCCCCAGCGCTCCGGCATGTCGAGCGTGCCGTGCACGAGTGTTATCCCGGGCATCACGATGGATAGGGGCAGGTCGTGAAGCCACTTCTCGTCCTCTTCGCTCAGCAGGCGCCGCGTCCAGGCAATCACATTCGCCGCGTTTGGCTGGAAGTCGTCGAGGGATTCGTCGTGTGAGCAGTAGTGGTCGTGGTTGCCGCGCACGGTGGCGCAGCCGAGTTCGCGGATCTTGGCTATGCATTCGTGCGGGTTCGCGTTGTATCCGACGATGTCTCCCAGGCAGTAGAATTCGGTCACGCCCTGACCCCGCGCGTCGTCAAGCACGGCGTCAAGGGCCTCAAGGTTTGCGTGGATGTCTCCAAGTATCGCGTAGCAGCTTTCCATTTGATCGTTGCTCCAGAGGAATGTCAGGTGCGGAGTAGCCTTTCCGCAAAGGCCAGGTCGTCCGGCACCGTTATTTTGAAATTCGGCTTGTGCGAGTCCACGAGCCTTGCCCTTTCTCCGATGAATTCAAGGGCTCCGGCGTCGTCCGTGACCGTTTGGTCGGCCTTGTCGACGGCGTCGTATGCGCGGCGGATGAACTCCGTTCTGAAAGTCTGGGGTGTTTCGACGGCCCAGAGATTTGAGCGATCCAACGTTGAGGCCGCCAAATTGCCGTCCGTGACCACCTTGATTGTGTCGACGACTTTGCGGGCGGCAACGCCGGATCCCGTGACGCGGGCCGATTCTATGGTGGCGGCAATCAAATCCGGCGTCACTAGCGGCCTGGCCGAGTCATGTATGGCGACAATTGAGGCCTCGGGGGCAAGGGCTTTGAGCCCCGCCCGGACCGAATCCTGGCGGCGTCCCCCTCCTACAATTACGGCGCTGAGCTTGGAAATGCCAAGCTTCTGGCACAGCTCCCGCGAGGACTCGACGCGGTCTCCGCGCACCACTAGGACAATCGTCTCGACCTCGGGGCAGGCTTCAAACGCAAGCAGTGAATAGGCGACAATGGGTCTGGGACCGAGGCCGATGAAGGCCTTGTCCACATTTCCGCCCATGCGCTCTCCGCGTCCGGCGGCCAAAATAATCGCCGCTATCATACCTTAAAAGTATAGCAATAATGGGGCCGCCCCGTCAACCGCGTTGACGGGGCGGCCCCATTTCCATTATAATGTTCAATCATGATTGACTTGTTTGTAAGATATGGTGTCGCGATACATGTCGCGCTGATGGTCGTTTATTCGGCATGGGCCCGTGGCGGCTCTTCGCCCGCGTATGTATGGGCGCTTCCATGGCTAAGCCTCGGTCTGCTGGAGATCATGCTTCTCCTCCCGCCGGCGCATCGCGGTGAAGCGCCTAAGTCCGCCGTTAGGCGAATGATTGGCGGAATCCTGCTTGATCCGATTACCTACATTGGCATCGCTCTTCTTGGATTCCTTCTCGTCCAGTGGTTGAACGGCCCTTGCGAGCTCGTGGAGAATCCCGAGGCCTTTTCCGGCTGGGACTATGAGCCTCCGCCTTGGAAGACGCTGCCTTTCTGCGTGGTCCGTGAAGAGGCTCTGCAAGTCCTCCTATGGTTCGTGGCAGTGGTTTCAGCCGTTGTCGCCGTCCGCCACGCGGTGCGGCCTTCCGCCAGATACTTCATCCTTAAGCTTTTCGTGGCAAACGGAGCCCTGCTTGCGATACTGGGCTTCGCACAGGTTCTGACAAGCCATGGCAAACTCTTCTGGTACCGTCCCATATCAGTTTACTTCTTCTCCACTTTTGGCTATCCAAACCACGCCGGAACATTCTTCGTAATGATGACGGCGTTGAACATTGGGCTTCTAATACGCGCCATCGGCAACAAAGGGCGCCGCGCCGAAATCGCATGGCTTGCCTTGGCATTCTGCCTTAATGCCGCCGCCATCTACGGTTCGCTCTGCCGGGCCGCGATAGTCATGGGTTCGCTAATCATAATAGTCGGACTTCTTTACGGCCTCATCTACCTCTGGAACCGCATCTCGCACGTTAAAGTGCTTGCGGCGGTCGTCATTGTCGCCGCGATTGCGGTGTGCGCCGGAGTTCTCGCACTTGTTCCCGGTTCACCGCTCAAGAAGGAGGTCGACTCCATCGACTTCTCGCATCTCGCCTCCGTATACCAGGGGGATCGCGAAGAGCTTGGACAGGCGGCCCTCGATATCTGGAAGGACCACTCATGGACCGGTGTCGGAGGCTGGGGTTTCCGCCGCTACGTCGCCCTGTACATGGGAGAGGACCGCTGGGAATACCTGCAGACCAGTGGCCGGGCAAACGTCCACAACGACGCCCTTCAATTCCTCTGCGAGCATGGTTTAATTGGCTTTGGTCTTATTGCGGCTCTTGCCATCGCCCTTCTCGGCCACGCATTGGTCCGTCTCCCGCTCATACGGCGCGAAACCGACACGACCTCAGGTCTCCAGCGGTCGTGGTTCGGAAGCGTCTCCCCATGCGTGTGGGCCTCCTTCGCCGCAATCGCCGCAATGGTCGTCCACAGCACTATCGACCTCCCTTTCAGAAGCATAGCCAACACACTCGTCTGGTTCGTGCTTCTCGCCTGTCTGCCCGGCTTCATGCCGTCTAAGGAATCCTCAAAATGACACTCATCGAACAAGCCCTCTCCACCGCAACCGACACGCGCGAATTCCGCGTAGGTCACGGCATCCTTCCGCAAACAGCCGAGGTCTTCAAGACCCACTTCCCCGGCAAAAAGGCCAGGATCGTCGCCGACGAGACGACTTGGCGCGTAGCCGGCGAACGCGTCTACGCCATCCTCCGCGACGCCGGCGTCGACTGCGCCGAACCGTTCATCTTCCCCGCACGACCCCAGCCCTACGCCGACACCGACTTCCTCGCCCGCACCCGCTCCGCAATCGAGTCCGAGGGCCCGGACTGCCGCGCCGTCGCTGTCGGTGCCGGAACAATCAACGACCTCTGCAAGCGCGCCAGCACCGAGCTTGAACGCCCCTACATGTGCGTCGCCACCGCCGCCTCGGTCGACGGCTACGCCTCATACGGTGCGCCAATCACCAAGGCGGGCTTCAAAAAGACCTGGCCCTGCGCCGCGCCAATCGCCATCGTCGCGGACAGCGAAATCCTCCTGACCGCCCCCCGCGACCTCACGGCCTCCGGCTACGCCGACCTCGCCGCGAAAATCCCCAGCGGCGCCGACTGGATCATCGCCGACGCCCTGGAGGAGGTGCCGATCCGCCAAGACATCTGGGCCACCACCCAGACCCCGCTCCGCGACTGGGTCTCCGACCCCGCGGGCCTCGCCGCCGGCGACCCCGCCGCCATGGGCAAGCTCTTCACCGGCCTCGCCATGACGGGCTTCGCCATGCAGACGATGCACGACTCCCGTCCCGCCTCCGGCGCCGAACACCTCTTCTCGCACTGCTGGGAGATGCGCCACATCCTGCGCCCCGACGGCACCGCGCCCTCGCACGGCGACAAGGTGGGCATCGGCTCGCTCTGCACGACGCACATGATGGAGTCATTCTTCGCGAAGCCCTTCACGGCGGCCGACATCGACGCCGCCGTCGCGGCATACCCGTCGTGGGAGGCGCGCGAGGCCTTCATCCGCACCCAGTTCGAACCCGGCATCATGCTCGACGAGGTCCTCGCCGTTTGCCGCGTCAAATACCCGTCGCCAGAGAAGCTCCGCGCGAGGCTCGGACTCCTCGCCTCCAAGTGGGACGATCTCGCGGCCCGCGTCAAGGCCCAGCTCTTCACCTTCGACGAACTTCGCAAGCGCCTTGCGACAGTCGGCTGCCCCGTCACACCCGAGGGAATCGGCGTGAACCGCGCCGACGTCCATGAGGCCGCCCTCCGCGCCGAACTCATCCGCAACCGCTACACCATCCTCGACCTCGCCCAGGACGCGGGACGCCTCAATGACATCGCCCACGAGCTTGACACCATCTGGTAAAGGATTGAAAGGTTGAAGGGCGGAGAAGTTACTCTGAAGCAGAAACATGCCGCCCTGCGCGAGGCGGTGGGACGGCTGAGGCGTGTTGCCGTCGCCTTCTCCGGTGGCGTCGACTCGACCTTTCTCCTGCGCGTCGCCCATGACGTTCTCGGCGACGATGCAATCGCCGTGACGGCGCGCCTTTCCACCGTCCCCGACCGCGAAATCAATGAGGCCGCCGCCTTCTGTCGCGTACTCGGCGTCCGCCACGAAATCCTCGACTTCGACGCCTTCGCCGTCCCCGGCTTTGCCGAGAACAGCCCCGACAGATGCTATTTCTGCAAGAAAGCGATCTTTACAGGTCTGCGCGCCTTCGCCGAGACGAACGGCTGCTCAGCCGTCCTTGAGGGCTCGAACCGCGACGACGACGGCGACTTCCGCCCCGGACGCCGCGCCCTGCGCGAACTTGGCATTCTCTCGCCCCTTCGCGACGCCGACCTCGGCAAGGCGGAAATACGGTCGCTTTCCGCCGAAATGGGACTTTCCACCGCCTCGAAGCCCAGTTTCGCCTGCCTCGCCACGCGCTTCCCCTACGGCGAGTGTCTGACACCAGAGGCGATTGAACGTGTCGGACGCGCGGAACAGTTCATTATAGACCTAGACGCTGGCCTTACACAGGTGCGTGTCCGCGTCCACGGTCCCGTCGCGCGCATCGAGGTGCCGGTGGAGGACATCCCCGCCATAGTCGAACACCGCGACAAGATTGTCGCGGCGCTAAGCAAACTGGGCTTCGCCTACGTCTCCCTCGACCTTGCCGGCTACCGTACCGGCAGCATGAACAAGTTGCTTGTCTAACACATGGTCAACAATCCGAAGGCAGTTGGCAAAAGCATCCTCGTCGTCGTGGCCGAGATGGGCCACAATTCGCAGCGGGAAATCGCCGGCATCGCCGAATACGCGAAGACGGCGGGCTGGACGGTCAATGTCGTCGAGAGCCACTATTTCGGGGGGAACCCCGACTTCGCAAAATGGATTGATTTCTGGCGGCCCGACGGCCTTGTCGTCGACCCCATGTTCGCCCATGCGGCGCTGGCGGAGAAGTCCTCCGCCGCGCTTCCGCTCGTCGTGTGGGACGCCGCCGCGGCAACGGACCTCCCTTCAGGCTGCGCCCGCGCAATGAACGATCCCGACGCCGTGGCCGACGCCGCCGCGCGCGAGTTGCTGGCAACTGGATTGCCGCGCTTCGCCTTTGTGCCCTCCCTTGACAACCCAATCTGGAGCCGCGAGCGCGGCACGGCATTCACCCGGGCGATCGCCGCATTCGGGCGTCCAGTCGCTTCGTTTACCCCGGCTCCGGGCGAAGCCTCCGACGCGCGACGCTTCCGCACCGAACTCTCGTCGTTCCTCGCCGCGCAAACAATGCCCTGCGGCGTCTTTGCCGCCAATGACGTCACCGCGTCTCTTGTCCGAAACGAATGCGCCGCCCTCGGCCTGCGGATTCCGCAGGATGTCGCGCTCGTCGGGGTCGATGACAGCGACTCCTATTGCGAGCGCGGAGAGCCGACGCTCACGAGCGTCCGCCTTGACATTGAGCAAGGCGGACGCGCCACCGCGGACCTTCTCGCCACGCTTATGAAAGACGCTGGAAGCCGTCGCCGTTCCCTAGCTGTCGCCCCTGTCGCCCTTTACGGCGTGGAGCGCGTCGTGAGGCGTGCCTCCACCCGCGTCCTGCGCGTCTTCGACGGCCGCGTCTCGCGCGCCCTGGAGTGGATCCGCCACAACGCCTGCTCTTCGATTGGCGCGGCCGACGTGGTGGGCGTGATGGGTTGCTCGCGGCGAATGGCCGACCTGAGCTTCCGCCGCGCCACGGGTCACACGATCCTTGACGAAATCCACGCCCGCCGCCTGGAGAAGGTCAAGTCACTCCTGAAGCGCGACGACATCCCCATCGAGGAAATTCCAACGCACTGCGGCTACGACCACGGGCCCTTCCTCGGCATCCTCTTCAAGCGCACGTTCGGCTGCTCCATGCGCCAATGGCGCCAGGAACAATTGCGGTAGCAAAGCCGCGCCCGCAGCGCTCATCCAAGCATTGCCTATTCGGTAGTATCTTTATTGCCTAATCGATAGTAGCCAACTTGACCGACGGTGGTGGAATGGGGTAGAATAATCACCGTTTCACAACCCTTCCGCTTGTCGGAGAAAGGCCGTACGAATGCAAAAATCAAGTGTTTACCGTTGCCTTGCCGCCGCTGGAGCAGCGGCGCTTCTCGCCGTCGGCGCAGTCCTTGCCGCCGATGTGCCATGGACGTTTATGGGCGACGATACGCGCGCGCCGGCAAGCGTTGCCACGAGCGCCACGCCCGCCACCCCCTTTGTCTCGTGGACATACGAGCTCGATGACGATGTTTCGCCGGCCAGACCGTTCAGCTCGTTCACGCCGGGGTTCGTCCTGATCGTCCGCTAGGAGGCCGCCAATGAAACAATCATTATCCCTGGCGCTTCTCCTCTGCCTCCCGACCGCTATCCTTGCCAATCCGGGATCGCCGCAGGTCTCCAACGTCGCGCTTCACAAGCCCGCGTCGGGCACCGCGATTGTGACGTTCGACCTCGATGAAGACGCCATCATCACGGCGCAGTTCGTCGCGGACGGCGTACCCATCGCGGATGAAATCGTCCGCACCATCTCCGGCGACATCAATCGAAAAGTCTCCGCCGGCACGGGCCGCACCTTCACATGGAAGGCGCGGAAGGACTGGCCAGACCACCAGGTCGCGAACTTCTCCGTCAAGGTCACCGCCTGGCCGCCCCTCGCGCCGCCCGACTACATGGCAGTCGACCTGCGCGCCGACGCCGAGGCACCGCGTGTCCGCTACTACGCCTCGTCAAACGCCGTACCCGGCGGCGTGACGAACCGTATTTACAAGTCCGATTTCCTCCTGATGTGCCGCATCCCGGCCGCGATGGTCCGCCACCGCCAGGGCAGCCCCGTCGGCACCACCGTTCGCGGCGGCAACGAGACGACCCACTACTGCACCCTCTCCGAGGACTACTACATGGCCGTTTACGAGTTCACCGAGGCGCAGTTTGCGCTTGTCGGCGGCTCCCGCGCGAAAGCATCTGATTTCTCGGCGAACGAGGACTTCGAATTCTATCCGCTTTCAGGCGTCTATTGGAAGAACAATATCCGTGGGAACGTCGGCGTCGCAGCGGCACCAGAATCCTCAAGCATCCTTGGCAGACTCAACACCCGCGCCGGCCTCTCGACATTTGATCTCCCCACCGACGCGCAGTGGGAATACGCCTGCCGTGCCGGAACCGACACGACGCTCTACGACGGCACGGAGTCTGGCTACGGCGGTTCCTCCGCCGCCGGCTATGAACACGCCAAGGTGCTTGCCTGGATGACCGACAACTCCGACGGGCACCCGCACGAGGTCGGGTTGAAGCCCGCCAACGCCTGGGGCCTCTACGACATGCTCGGCAACATGCGCGAATGGTGCCGCGACGGCAACGCCGCCTACGCGAACGACGACGACGTGGCCGACCCCGTCCTTTCCGGCAGCTTCATCATGCGCGGCGGCAGTTACCATGACGGCACCTACAACTGCACGTCTTCCGCCCGCAACGACAGCCACGCCGGCTGGTCGGGGGAGCAAAACGGCAATTGGCGATTCTATGGTTTCCGCGTGATGTGCGCCATCCCCGCCGAACGGTAATGAGAAAGGAATTCCAAAATATGAAGTCGTTCCATATCGCGTCACTCGTCACCCGTCACTCTTCACTCGCGGCCGCCGCTGTGTTAGCGGCAATTGCCGCCAACACAGCGGCGGCCGCGCCGTCCATCTCCAATGTCGCAATCGCCCAGGACGCCGCCACGAAAAAGGTGACGATCACCTACGACCTCAGCGAAGAGGCCATCGTCACGGCCGACATCCTCGTCGGCGGTGCGGCACTGCCCGTCCCCCCGAAGCTGGCGGGCGATGTGAACCATCTTGTCGCGGCCGGAACCGGCAAGACCATCGTCTGGAACCCAAGCCTCGACTGGCCGCTCCAATCCGCCGCGAACGTCTCCGCGACGGTATCCGCATGGACGAAGGAAGTGCCGCCCGACTACATGGTCGTCAAACTCTTCGACGACGCCGTGGGCGTGCAGCGCTGGTACTACGCCTCCATGAACGAAATTCCCGGCGGCGTCACGAACCGGATCTACAAGTCCGACTACCTCGTCATGCGCCGCATCCCTGCCAAGGGCATCAAGTCCCGCCTTGGCAACGACTCGACCCGCACCATCCCTGGTCCGAAATCGCAGACGCACCTTGTCTCGTTCACGAACGACTGGTACATGGCGATTTACGAGTTCACCGAGGCGCAGAACGCATACGTCGGCGGCGGACGTTCCGCCGGCCCCTACTTCACAGGAGTCGACTATGCCGACGAGCATCCCTACCTGCCGATGACCGGCATCTTCTGGAAAAACCATCTGCGTGGAGACGTCGCTGCGACGGCCGCACCGACTTCGGCCAGCCTTCTTGGCAAACTCCGGACGCGTACAGGCATAACGACCTTCGATCTCCCAACCGATGCGCAATGGGAGTTCTCCTGCCGCGCCAAGACGGCGACAACGCTCAATGACGGCACCGACACCGCCTGGAACGGCGCGGGCGTCAACAACATGAACCGCGTTGCATGGAGCAACAAGAACGCCGGCGGACGCCCACATGAGGTTGGAACCAAGGCTCCGAACGCCTGGGGACTCTACGACATGCTCGGCAACGTCTCCGAGTGGTGCCGTGACTGCGAACACACCTACACCGACGCGGATGATGACGTCGATCCCATCTGGCCGGGATCGAAATTCTGGCGTCGCGGCGGCTCCTATGACCAAGACGGCTACGACGTGAACTCCGGCTCCCGCAATTTCAGCCATGGCGGTTGGGGCAACGACGGCAACAAATGGACAGGGTTCCGGGTGATGTGTCTCCTGCCGGAATAGAGTTCCCCATTACGGTGGTCATGTTTCACAAAGCCTTCGCGTCTCTTGGCGTTTCTCTTTGCGCTCTCTGCGTTGAAGTCCTCGCCGCCGACTCACTCGTCACTCGTCACTCGTCACTCGTCACTGGGGGAAGCGGCTCCGCCGCTTCCCCCTACGGCGCGTGCGCGCATCTGCCGCGTGACGAGTTCGCGCAGCGCGAAGGCATTCTCAGCCTGATGCGCGTCGCGGGAATCGATAATGTCCGATGCGACCTCGACTGGGCAGCCTGGGAGAAGGACAACGCCTATCCCCGTTTCGCGGAAGTGCTTGACGCCGCCGAGCGGGAGGGCGTCACGGTCCTGCCCATCCTTGGCTGTGCCCCACGCCGCGTCTTGCCGATTACGGAGCACCAGGACGAGTTTATCGCCGACTTCCGCCCCTTCGTGTCCGATGTCATGCGTCGCTTCGGCGCGCGCCTTCCGGCCCTCGAGGTCTGGAACGAGCCGAACCTCCCAGGCTGGTGGAACCTTCCGAACCCGACGAACTACCTTGCCGTCCTCAAGGCCGCATACGACGAAATCAAGACCGCGAACACCAATGCCCTCGTCTGCCTCGGCGGCGTCTCCGACGTCGGACTTGTCTACATCCGCGCCCTCTACGAACTCGGCGCCGCGCCCTACTTCGACGTCGTCTGCTGCCATCCCTACACGATTCCCTTCGCGCCGGAGGGCGTGCTCGACGTCAAGCTTCAAAAGCTGCGCGCCCTTATGGCTGAATTCGGTGACGAGAAGAAGCCCATCTGGATTACCGAGGTCGGCTTTCCCACGCACAAAAACGGCGTCGGCACAGTCGAAACGCAGGTGCTGCTCTCCGGCCTCCGCATCGCGCGGCCCGAACAGAAGTCATGGCGCGTTGCATGCGCATCGATTGCGCTAGAAGGCAAGACCCCTCCGCAGGATTTCGCCAGCGAACTCCTCGCCGTGCTGCCCGCCGGTTCAACGGCCGTCTGCTGCGCGCCCGACGAACTGCGCGAAAAGCTCGCGACAAACGCCTTCGACGCCGTAATATTCCCGATGGATAGCGAAGGCTATCCGGCAGACGTTGTGGATTCGGTGACAGACTTTGTGCGTCGCGGAGGCGTCCTCGTCGAGACCGGTGGCGCGCCGATGTACTTCCGTTACCGCGCGGACGCAGGCGGAAACGTCAGCGAGGACAAGTCCCGCTCCCCCTCCGATGACCGACGCGCCATCCGCCTCGGCTTCACCGCCTGGTGGCTCAATCCGGACATTCCGAACAGCACCCATGTGGACGCGACTCCACGCGCGCTTGCCGCCGGTTTCAAGACGCATCCGGCGGGCTACGGCGGGACGCGCTTCGTGACGCCCGAGTTCCTCAAGGATGGCGATGAGTTCATTCCGCTTATCGCGGGGAAAAGCAAGTCCGGAAAGGAAATCGCGGCTGCCGCAGTTCTCAAGTTCAACAGCGACTTCAAGGGCGCGCTCGTCGTAAGCGGACTGCAGAAAGGCTACGGTCCCGTCGCGCACAGCGAACGGCAGCAGGCGCTCTACCTCGTGCGTTCCATTTTGGTTGCGCTAGCCGAGGGTGTCGAGAAGTTCTACGCCTACGAGCTGCGCGCGACCGAACACGACCCCTACTACAGCGAAAGCCATTTCGGCATCGTCCACCGCAACCTCGCGCCCAAACCGGCCTACGGCGCATACGCGACGCTCACGTCACGCCGTCCCGCCGGCAGTGTAAACCTACCACACGCATGGCGCGACGAAACGCGAAAACTTTACTTCCCACAATGGACGCGCCCGGACGGTACTGCCGCCGGCGCAATCTGGACGACGGGTGCCAAGACAACCGTGGAACTGAGCTTTGACGGTGACGCCGTCTCCTTCATGGACGCCTTCGGCCTTCCCCTCCCCGTGCGCCGAACGGCTGCTCGTCGGTTTCTTGTCGAAGTCGCGGATTCGCCGCTCTACTTCACTGGTGCCAACCTTGTAAGGTAATCATCCGACTGGATGTCCTTGGCACCTTGATTAAGACCAACAAGTCAATGTTGACTAACAGGTCATAATATGGTAGTATTATAGCCAACCTTACCGAAAGGAACCATGTCAATCGGCAAGAGCATCCACTTCTCCGGCAAGAGCCCTGGCGAGCCTCTCGCTAGTCACGGGCTTGAGCAGGATGTCGTCGAACCCCATGTCAACCGCCTTCGTCCGCATCTCGACATCGGCAGTGACGACGATGACGCGGATCGGGGCGAGCGCGGGGTCCTTCCGAATCGCGCGGACGAGCCCTTCGCCGTCGAGGTTCGGCATCCACATGTCCGTGAGGACAAGGTCGAAGGGGACGGAACCCGGTGCCGTCATCGCCGTCAGCGCCTCCTGGCCGTCCATCGCCACAGTGATGTCGAAGTCGCCCAAGTTCTTGAGGAGTGCCTTGAGAACCATGGCGTTCAACTTGGCGTCATCGACGACGAGGATGCGGCGCTTCGTCCCGATGGGGCGAGGTGAGAGTTGGGAGTTGAGAGTTGAGAGTTTGGGCGTTGCGGCCGGGACGATGCCCGATTCTCCCGGTCCTTCGACCTTCGACCTTCGTCCTTCGTCTGCTGCGGGCGCGGCGATTGCCGCGCCCGCTTTTGGTGCCGACCGGACATCGAGGATTTCGATGGAGAAAGTGGAGCCACGGCCGAGTTTGGAAACGACCCCCAGGCGTCCGCCCATGGCGACGGCAAGCTGGTGGCAGATGGCGAGGCCAAGGCCCGTGCCGCCGTTCCGGGACTGTTTGGCACCGACCTGGACATAGGCGTTGCCGATATGCTTCTGGTCCTCTTCGGAAATGCCGCAGCCTGTGTCCTCGACCTCAAGTCGGAAGAGGCCGGTCTCGGCGTTCTCCGCGCGCTCGTAGGAAACGCGCAGCTCCACATAGCCGGTCGCGGTGAACTTGACGGCGTTGCCGACGAGGTTGAAGACGATTTGCCGGAGGCGCTGCGGGTCGAGCATGAGCGGTGGCATCGCCTCGGCGCGGCACCGCAGTTCAAGCCCGGGCGTACTGCTGGAAGCGCGGAAGGCGTCCATCAGACCGCACATGAGGCGGGGGCAGTCCGTTGGCTCGGGGGTGATCTTCATCTTGCCGGATTCGAGTTTGGAAAGGTCGAGGACGTCGTTGATGAGCCCGAGGAGGCTTCGCCCGCTCACGAGAATCGCATCAAGCGCCTGCGCGCGTTCCTCTTCCGTCTTGAAGCCCTGCTGGAGCATTTCGGTGAACCCGATGATGGCGTTGAGCGGGGTGCGGATGTCATGGCTGACGGTGGAGAAGAAATAGCTCTTGGCCTTCGCCTTCTCTCGTTCCAGTTCGCGCTCGCGGTGGCGGAGGATTTTGTAGAGAATGAACATGAGGGCGAGCGAGAGGACGGTGAGGCCGGTCTGGACGAGATAGTTGCGCATGATCGAGTGGTTCACGAATCCCTTTCGATCATGTATTTTCTCGCTCCAGGTCCGGGCGTCCCAGGTGTCGGCCGTCTCCGTGGCGTAGGAGTCGGCATCCTCCTCGACAAGGTCGTCAAAGGCCCGCGTCGTTGTGTCATAGGTTGTCTGCCGGATCCAAATGAAGGATAGGAAGAGGATGACGGCAAGGAGGGAAATCCAGACGACCGGCGACTGCCCGAAGCGGTTGCTGCGGTCATTGTGGAAGACGGAGAGGAAGGTGATGAGTCCGGCGATGCACCAGATGACGAGGACGAGATACGACTCCGTCTCGACGCCGGTCACATCGGCTGAAAGGTTCGGGACGATGAAGAGGAGGATGATCATCACGGAGAAGACCAAGCCCGCGAGGCCCGTCGCCGTGGACAGGCGGTTGCCTGACTTGTGCGCCGTCTTGAGTGTGGCGGCGGAGGTGTAGGCGTAGGCGATGGCGGCGCCCACGATTGAAACTTCGACGATGATGCCGATGACAGTCTGGCCAAGGGCGGAGATGACGAGGGAGACGCAGGCGATGGCAATGACGGCGTTCCGCGGCGAGCCTTCCCTCGTCTTCCTGCCGAACCAGACGGGCAGCACACCGTCGTCCGCCATCGCGGCCAGAAGGCGGCTCGCGGCAACCGTGTTGCCGATGAGGTTCGTGAAGAGGGCGCCGATGAGCGTGAAACCGAGAACGAAGGCGCCGGTCCGCCCAAGGGGGGCCTTTGCCACGTCCAGCGCCACGAAGTTTACGTCTCCGGAGCGGGAGAGCCCTTCGACCCAGTTGGCGAATCCGGCGCCCGGCGCCAGCACGGGGATGCCCATGAGAAGCACGTAGGCGAAGATGGCCGTGACAAGCGCGGCGGCCATCACGCCAAAGGATTTCCTAATCGGAAATTGGAACTCGCCGGAGGTGTTTGAAATGGTCTCGAAGCCGATGAAGAGCCAGGGTGAAATGATGACAATCCCCAGAATCTGCGACAAGCGGCCGCCCCCTGTCGGGGAGAAGGCGGGCGCCAGCGTCTGGGCTCCGCCGACATGTACGCCGGACGCCGCTATGAAACAGGCGACAATGCCGACGGCGCAGGCGAGTGCAAGGACGGTTTGAAGGCTTCGCGCCACAGTCCGTCGACAACAGATGACGGAGGCGATCGCTATGGCGGAGACGGAGAGAAGGATGTAGCCGAGGTAAACTTCGTTGTCGGCGACGCGGTAGTGGAAGCCAAAGCGGAAGAGGTCGCCCAGCAGGTAGCGCGCGACAATCACCATTGCGGTCGCGTCCGCCCAGACAATTGCCGCGTAGGTCAGGCAAAGGAACCAGGCGCAGAGAAAGCCGTGGTCACTGCCGAAGGCGTCGGCCGCGTAGTAGTAGACGCCTCCCGGCCCCGGATGCCGATTGATCATGTAGTGGTAGTTCCAGGCCACGACGACCATGATCAGTCCGCCGACGAGGAGGCCGAGTATCGTCCCGATGGGGCCCGCCTTGGGCAGGAAGGACGTCCACGCAAGCGCAAAGGCGTCCCACCCCACGGCACAGCCGAAGGCGAGCGCCCACGCCCCGAGAAGAGAAAGATGCTGTTCTGATTGGGCTTTTGTCATGTCTGTGTTGCCTAGAGGCTGGTGGCGTCCGTTTTCAGTTGCGCTCTTGGCGGCCATTCCAGGTCGCCAGTTGGGGAAATTCGCAACGTCCGCGTGAAGTCTATTGCAAATGTGTCTCGGACATGTCCGTACGGATATCCTGAGAAAACCGGGCACGGCACTTTCGCTGCAAAGCGGTCGAAGAGCGCGTCGACACGGCTCCGCTCCCAGTCACGGTTGAAATCGCAGAAGACGACGGCGGCGGCCTTTTCAAAAACGCCCCTCGTCGTCAAGTCGTTGAGAACCGTCTCCGCAATGTCCGCGTATTTCGGGGTGTTCTCGAGAAAGACGACCCGCCCGTCAAAGGACAGCGGGAACCCTTTGTCCAGAAGAACGGGGAACCGGTTGAGCAATCCGGCGATGGACTTGCCGGCGACAGGCGCGGCGCAGGGCTTCACCGGGACGAGCCGAAGTTGCAGGGGCGCGCCGTCCAGCATCTGGCGCAACCATTCGAAGGCCTCCGGGGAACAGTCGGTCACAAGCCGGGAGAGCATGGGGCCCGAAATGGGCTGGCCCACCCCCTTCGCGAGCATTGCGCCAAGAATCAGCGTGACATCGCTGTAGCCGATGACGCGCATGTTGCGGGCGCGAAGGCGCTCCCAGTCTATGAGTCCGATGACATCCGCCGCGCCCAGCCCGCCGGTGGAGAAGAGCAGAAAGTCGATTTCCGGATCAAGCCACGCCTCCTCGAAAAGCCGCGCCCGGACTTCAGGCGACTCCATTTTCAGGATATTCGGCATTGTCTTGACGCGGTATCCGGCCTTGGTAAGAAGGTCCGTGCCGAGCGCGAGCTTCTCCGGCGCAATCAGATGCGAGACGGAGACAATCCCGATCCCCTTGACGCTCGTTGGAAAGATTCCTGTGAAATCCTGACTGTTCATCCTGTTTTGTCCTGCGGTTGCCTAAAACTCAAGAGATATATTATACTCGAACTCTGTCGTCGCCGCCGTCGTGACAATCATGCCCGCAGAATCCATTCGGCGGAAAAGAGACCACATCTTGCACCGAGGGCATGGTCACCGTACCAGAGGTGTTGGTCCCAGACGGCTCCGGCCACGCCGTGGCGACCGAACATCGGCTGCGCGGATGAATACACGGCAATCTCCAGTTCGCCGGTCTGCCCCGCGAGGTTTTCGGGTATTTCCCACTCGAACGGCGCCCAGGCGCGTACGCCAAGGTCAACGCCGTGAAAGCGCACCGACGCAAGGGTTCCGCCTGTGTCGATGCGAAGACGCCACCTACCACCGGAAGGCACCGTCAATGTCGCGCGCCATGTAAGGCAACCTACGTAGTGCGGGTAGCCAAGGTCCGCAAAGGAGCCGAAGCCAACGGGGGCGTCTGCTTCCGTGAAAACGGCTCCGCCGAGAACCCGGAAGTCGCCGGCGAGCCAAAGAGCCGGCAGGAAGTAGTTGGTGTCCGGTTCGCCGGAAACGATTTCGAATGTGTGCGTACCAGCCGTGAAGCGATGTTGCGCGGCGCGGCGGTAAAGCGGCGCGAAGACGGCGGGAAGGGCTCCGGCGTTTTCACCAGGGTGTTCAACTGCAAGCGGTGCGCCGTCTAGCGCGAAGGCGTACGGCGCGGCGTCATGGCGGATGATCTTCTCGCCAACCGGGGCGTCTTCGCCAGTGCCGATGGGGCGTCCCGACGGAGTGACGGCGTAGGAAATGGCGCAGTCGCGCAAAATCGGACACGCCTTTGCCCCATGCACGAAGTTCACGGTTCCCCTGCGGCCGCCGTTCTCGGTGAAATTGACGCGAAAAAGATTCGGGCGGTCGCGGCAAAGCGTCCACTGCGCGGAGGCGAGCGAACGCGCCTCTTGCTGTTGTCCGTTTGATGTCATCGTCATGAACGGCCCCGGCGCGAAGACTTGGACCCCGTGCGGTGGCAGTATGAAACCGCAGCGCTCTCCGCCTCGCTCGGCGACAAGCTGCCGTGTCGCGAAGGGCCGCATGTTGATCACGGCGCTCGTGCCGTCTTCGCAGGTGCGCACCATGAGGGCGTCGGCCTCGGCTTCGCCCTCGGCATCGAGGATGCGCAGTACTCCCACCGGCCCCGTTGGGGTCACCCCCTTCTTGGAGGGGGGCGAGAATTGGCGGCGGCAAAGCGACACAGCTTCTTCCGCATTGATTCCAGTGGTTTTGGTCTTTTCCTCGTCGTATTTGCCGTCGGGACGGCAGACGAACACGAGCGGCAGGTCGCAAGGTTCTTCCTCTCGGACAAAACGCGGGACGAACTGGTGTGTTTCAAGTGCGCCCAGAAGGCCGTATGCATCCGGGGCCTTGGCCGAATCGGCACTCGAAGGTCCATCGTCGCGGAAACCAAACGTGGCGGCCGCGGCGGCACGGTCAGGATAACGGACACCCACTTCGCGCCCGGAGACCCGTTTCGCGGCGAATTCGGCGGCGCGTTGACACTCCTCTGCGAAGACACCCGCGTGGCGTTCGTACCAAGGGTGGACGGGACCCGCGGCCGAGATGTAACAATGCTTTTCGACGAAACCGCGCTCGTCCATGACGTCCATGCACGTGACATAGCGGTCGATGCCGTGGAAGGCGCACATCCAGACAATCTGGCGCAACGCGGCGGGCGGGAGGTCGCCGGGGCCGCAGGCGAAGAGCTCTGCGCAACCGCCGCGCCCATTGTGCAGAATGGCCTGGCGCGCCATGTTGAAGGTCACCCACTCGACGGAATGGCTCGCCTTGCCGTCCGGGTCGAAGGCGGAGCCGATTTCGTCCATGCCGGGAATGGTCTCGCCGCGGAGGCAAAGCATCGGGTCGCCATTGAAGCGGCAGGAGTCGGCGAGGCTGTTTTCCGCGATCATGTGGCCCGTGAGAGCCACGCCATGGGCCTCGCACCAGGCGCGGATCTGGTCGAAGAATGCGGTGCGGAACCGCCGGCCGAGAAGACGGGAGTAGAGAGCCAGTAGGGACGCGCCCACGGTGCGTCCACCATTTTCCAGCCACGCTTCGACGTCGGCGCGGAAGTCGCGACCCGTTTCGGCGCGGTATTCATCCTTGAGGTCGGACCAGACGCGGAACGAGACGACAGGTTTTCCCGCCTCAAAGGAAATGCCGACAGGGTGACCCGGTTCGTCCGTGAAGAAGCCGACGACCGTGCCGTCCGTGAAGAATCGTGCAAGACGTTTGGCATAAACCTCGTGGGTGAGTTCGATAAAGCGACGGACCGCATCAGGCTCGCAGACGTTCACCCATCCTGCTGGCGCAAGTGCCTCCTGCCAGAGCCAGCCGCCACCTTCGCGCGGAAAAACGCCGACTTCACGGTAGCGCCAGGCGTCGTTCTCGCGAGGGACGCGCCCCCTGCAGGTGCCGCTGGGCCAGTTGAACTCGTCATAGAGCCAGACCTTCAAACCGCGACGCGACGCCTCGTCGCAGAACCACTCGGCTAACTGAAGCCACTCCTCCCCCATGTAATTGAGCGCAAGGCCGCTGCGGGCGTAGAGAAGGAAACTCCGGGCGCCATCCTTTTCTATGGCGGCGACTTTGGCGCGGCATTCTGCCTCGGTGGGAGCGCCAGTTATGGCGAGAAACGGAATCATGCCGATATCGGCGATGTCAGATGAAGTGTTCATGGACTTTTCCAATGTATCCAATTATACCACAGCACAAAACTCGTCTATCTTTGATATAATCGATTCCATCCACACGATGAAAACAAAGATGAAAAACAGCATTCGCGCCGAAGCCTCCCTTGGCTTCGCCAACGTCGACCTGCAGCGCCTGGAACGGCAGGGAGTGCCAGAAGTCGTCTACGGCGCGGGCAAGACGGCGGAACAAATCGCCGCTATCTTGTCCTCGTTGCGCGACGCCGGCCAGTCGCCCGTTCTCGTCACGCGCCTCGACGCCGAAAAGGCGGCCGCGGTCGCGTCAGTTGCCGGCCCCGACTTCACCTATCTTCCAGAGGGACGCCTCGGGCGTCTCGGCGAACCGCGCAAGCCCAACGGCATAGGCCCCATCGCCGTTGTCTCAGGCGGCACGAGCGACCAGCCAGTCGCAGAAGAGGCCGCCCTCACCGCCGAAACGCTTGGCAACGAGGTGGTCCGCATCTACGACGTCGGCGTCGCGGGCCTACACCGCCTCCTCTCGCGCGTCGACGCGCTCCGCTCGGCCAGCGTCGTCATCGCCGTCGCCGGCATGGAGGGAGCGCTCGCCAGCGTCGTCGGCGGACTCGTCGCCGCGCCAGTCATAGCCGTCCCCACAAGCGTCGGCTACGGCGCGGCCTTCGACGGCCTCGCCGCCCTTCTTTCCATGCTCAACTCCTGCTCCGCCGGCGTCTCCGTCGTCAACATCGACAACGGCTTCGGCGCCGGCTTCCTCGCCAGCCGCATCAACCACATGGGAGGCGCTCGGTGAACAAATGCGCGACGATAAGGAAATCCATTTGTGGCGCGATTGCGGTCGCGCTATTGGTCTTCCTTGCCATGGGCAACCCTTACGAGCGATATCTCTACTTCAAACTGTTCCTAATTAACTGGGACAAAACAGAAGGGAAGTATCAGACACCCGACAACCCGGTTTACGAACAGTCGCTAAAAGTAGCCACAGCATTGAAGGAGAGTCGTCCCGGCGTCCGTATGGCCCTTGATAGAATCGGAACGCACCGGAATCATCACAGCGGAGATGACGCCTGGTTTTATTGGATAATCCGCAATTCATCATTGCCAGAAGTGAACGGCTGGTTGTTTGCCGGGTGTGCTGATTCCGGAAGAACTCTGTGGTTTCGATACGAGTGTGCATCGTTATTGCTAGACAAGACGGGGAACCCGGCCTGCTATTTCTTTTTGTACGACATAGCAAGTTCAAGTCGGACAAATGCCTGGCATGATGCAAATGGTGTGCTCTTTGCCCGGGACCATCTCGTGGGAGAAGACTTTTTCCCGTGGCCACGTTCTGGGACATATTACTTCCCCCACAACGTCAACATTCCGGTGGGGGCGACACGGGATGAGTTCTTTCAGGCGATTCGCGCGCAAATCCATTTCACGAACAGCATTTCGCTCTTTTGACCTTGCGCAAGTTTGCGTTTCTGCCATCGACATGGAAACTAGCCAGCTACAATCGTGGCAAAAATGGAGCCTGCCACCAAAAATGATTGCTAATCATCGGCGATTTGGATATAATTGTATGTATTCATAAATAGTGAGGAGAAACCAATGGAATGGCATGAAGACAGTAAGACGGAATTCAAGCGCGAATGGGCTGAGTCCATCCGCAAAACGGTCATTGCGTTTGCCAATACCGAGGGCGGGACGCTCTGGGTTGGCGTGGACGATGACGGGAACGCCGTCGGCGTAGACGATGCCGACGGGCTGATGTTGCGCATTTGCAACATGGTTAGGGATTCCATTCGGCCGGACCTGTCGATGTTCGTCAACTGCGAACGGATGGAACGCGACGGGAAGACAGTTCTTCGCGTTGAAGTTCAGCGCGGGACGGATCGTCCCTACTTTGCGAAGACGGCTGGGCTTCGCCCCGAAGGCGTTTTCGTTCGGCAGGGCGCGGCTTCGGTTCCAGCATCGGAAACCCGCATACGCGACATGCTCCGCGAGGACAGCGCGGATTCCTTCGAGTCGTGTCGGTCGTTTCGCCAGGAGCTCACGTTCGAGGCGCTTTCCGCCGCTTTCCGCAAACGGAAAATCCCATTCGGCCTCGCGCAAGAGACAACCCTCGGCATTCGTCGCCCCGACGGACTCTTCACCAACCTGGCATTTCTCCTTTCCGACCAGTGTCGACAGACCATTAAGCTGGCGGCTTTCAAGGGCGACGTCAAGGACACGTTCCGCGACCGACGCGAACCAGAAGGTTCGCTCCTTGTGCAACTTGACGCCGCCCTCGAGTTTCTTTGCAAGTGGAACGATGTGCGATCGGAAATTCGAGGCTTTGAGCGCGTGGATTCACCCGACTATGATGAAGAGGTCATCCGAGAGGCCCTGCTCAACGCCGTGATTCACCGCGACTATTCACGGCAGGATTCAACGCTTGCCAGCGTCTTTTCCGACCGAATCGAGATAGTCAGCATAGGCGGCGTTGTTCCGGGATACGACCCCGTCGACCTCATCGACGGTGGCGTTTCGGCCCTTCGCAACCGCGCCTTGGCCAATGTATTCGCCCGGCTCGGCTACATTGAGGCGTTTGGTACCGGTATCCCGAAGATTCGCCGGAGCTACGCCGATATTGAACCAGGGCCAAGCTTCACTTTTCTGCCGCATGCCTTCCGCGTGGTCCTGCCCAACCGGAATGCTGCACGGAGATTGTCGGACGGCTATGACTCCGGTCAGTTTCCCCCGCGCGCAGTTGTTCGGGAGTCCGCCGATGTCAAGTACGAAGCCTTCCGGTCCGCATCGCCGGCGACTCCCCGCGAGGAGTCCATTCTGGCCCTGCTGCGCCAGAAGAAGACTGTGACGCGGGAGGAGGTGCAGAACGCAATGGGCGTTTCCCTTGCGACAGTGCTGCGCGATCTGGCGGCGCTGCTCAGGGCCAGGCGGATCGTCAAAGTGGGGTCAGGCCGGAATACGAGATACCGTGAATACGCCGACTCCAATGGAGGAACAGGTGCCTGACACCAACCAGTGACGACACTTTGTGATTACCACTTCAACCCCCGAAACCAACACCATGAAAACCCTCTACCTTGATTGCTCAATGGGCGCTGCCGGCGACATGCTTTCCGCCGCCCTTCTCGAACTCCAGCCCGACCCGGAGGCCGCACTCGACGAACTGACCGCCCTCGGCATCCCAGGCGTCGAATTCGTCCGTGAACCTGTCACCCGCTGCGGCATCGCGGCGACGCACCTCGCCGTCCGTGTCGACGGCCAGGAGGAAGTCACGGACGACGGCCACCACCATCACCATGATCACAATCACGACCATCATCACCATGATCACGATCACGACCACCACGACCATGAGCATGGACACGACCATGATCACGACTTGCTAACGAACCAACTAACCAACGAGTCAACTAACCAACTAACAAACTATCACCACGTGCACCGCTCGCTCGCGGACATCATGGGGCTCGTTGACGGACTGCACCTCCCAGACAAGGTCGCGGACAACGCCCGCGCAGTGTACTCGCTCCTCGCCGAGGCTGAAGGCCGCGCCCACGGGCGCAGCGTCGATCTCGTTCACTTCCACGAAGTCGGTGCGCTTGACGCCGTCGCGGACATCGTCGCCTGCTGCTACTTGATGGCGCGAATCGCCCCCGAAAAGGTCGTGGCATCGCCAGTCCATGTCGGTTTCGGAAGCGTCCGATGCGCCCATGGCGTCATGCCGGTTCCCGCCCCGGCAACGGCCTGCCTACTCGAAGGTGTCCCCACTTACGCCGACGGAACCATCCAGGGCGAACTTTGCACTCCCACGGGCGCGGCCCTGCTGCGCCACTTCGTTTCCGAATTCGGCCCAATGCCCCTCATGCGCGTGGCCGCCACCGGACATGGCGCAGGCCGCAAGGAATTCGAGCGTGCCAACATCGTCCGCGCCATGCTGGGCGAGAGCGGACTTGCCTCATCAGGAGCCACCGAGGAAGTCCTTGAACTCGCCTGCAACATCGACGACATGACGGCCGAGGACCTTGCCTTCGCCGCAGAGGCCGTCCGCGACGCCGGCGCGCTCGACGTCTGGATGCAACCCGCCGTCATGAAGAAGGGGCGGCCAGGCACGATTTTTCTGGCGCTTTGCCGTCCCGCCGACCGAGAGGCGGTTATCGGCGCCATCCTCAAGCACACATCGACGCTTGGCGTCCGCGAGGCATGTGTGCGCCGCACGGTTCTCGACCGCGCGGAAACCGTCGTGTCAACGCCTTTTGGCGACATCCGCCGCAAGACCGCTTCGGGCTTCGGCATCAAGCGCGAGAAGCTGGAATATGAAGACCTCGTCGCCGCCGCTCGCGCCTCAGGCCGTTCGCTTGCCGAAATCCACGCGACGATCAGGCATCTTTCACCGCCGCATGGTGTATAATTGAATACGTAAGTTTTAGCAACCATGAGGAAATCCATGAACAAGCACATAGCAATTGTCTCCATAATCGGCGCAATGGCAACTGCGGCAAGCGCGCAGACCGCCATGCAGCCAACTGCGCCGCACTACTCGTACCAGGCGCAAGGAAGCGGCACGACATATTACACGGGCGCGAACGGCTCGTCGGCCGGGCGGACGACGACCAGCGGCAACAACGCCTACCACTACAACGCAAAGGGTTCTTTGTCAGGCCGTTCGACTACAAGCGGAAACACGACCTATCATTACAATGCAAATGGTTCGTCCGCAGGCCGTTCGCAGACAACCAGCAACGGCACGACCTACCACTACGGAGCAAATGGGGCCTTGACCGGGCGCTCGACTAAAAGCGGAAACACAACCTACCACTACAACGCCAACGGATCATCGGCTGGACGCTCTGTTACCAGTGGCGGCACAATCTACCATTATGACGCCAATGGCCGCCTGGTAGGCACATCCCGCGCCCCTAGCGGAACAAAAAGCGGCAAATAGCATCCGCTAGGTTCCGTGCGCAAAGAGACTGGCGAGAGCCTCGCGGAGTTTGTCTGCCGTGACCGGTTTGGTGACGACGTAGGCGAAAAGCGAGGCGTCGAAGGTCGCCTTCATGTCTTTGTCGGCGGTTACGGCGACGACCGGCACCACGTCCAGGGACTTGTCCTTGCGGACGGCCTTTGCAAGATCCTCGCCGTTCATTCCGGGCATCCACATGTCTGTGAGAATGATGGCCGGGCGTTTCTCGCCGATGAGCTTCAGCGCCTCGTTGCCGGAGGATGCCTGCGCAATGTCCGTTATGCCCAGCTTCTTCACATGCAAATCGAGAATCTTGAGGTTGATGGGCACGTCGTCCACGATCAGCGCCCGGAAATCTGGCGGAAGCGTGAGTTTGCTGGTTGACGGCACCGGCGCCGTTTCCGCCGTTTTTTGCGGCGCGTCGCGGACAATGGGCACGTTGTCGATTTTGATGCGGACGCAAGAGCCTTTCCTCGGTTCGCTCTCCATGCGAATGGTGCCGTTCATCGCCTCGACGAGACGTTTCACAATCGGGAGCCCAAGGCCTGTTCCGCTGTAAACCTTGCCGCCTCGGGTGGCGCCGTCCTGGGTGAAGGGGTCGAAAATCGATTCGAGTTTCTCCTTGGAGACGCCGATGCCCGTGTCGCGGACGGTGATTTCAAGGGCGACCGCATCATCCCCGACGGGGGTGGCGGAGGCGTTCCATTCAACTTCTCCCTCGTCGGTGAATTTCACGGCGTTGCCGATGAGGTTGAGAAGTATCTGGCGCATGCGCTCTTCGGCAAGGTTTAGAACGGGGAAGTCCTCCGAAATGGCGAATCCGGTGCGCACTCCCTTTGCCTCGGCGTTGAACTGGAACAGCGCCTTCATCTCCGCGAAAAGCTTTGCGAGGTTGCAGCTTCCACGTATGTTGACCTTGCTGGCGTCAAGCTTTGACAGGTCCAGAATGTCGTCAATGAGGGCGAGAAGCGCGTGCGCGGACAGCGAAATGCCCGTGGAGTATTCCTTGATGGCCTCCGGTGTCAGCCCCGGTCTGTTCAGGAACTCGCTGAAGCCGATGACGGCGTTCAGGGGCGTGCGTATCTCGTGCGACATCGTCGCGAGGAACATCGTCTTGGCGCGGGCGGCCTGGTTCGCCGCTTCCGCCGCGGCAAGCAATTCGCGCTGGTACTTGTCGCGCGCGACAAGGTCCTCCATGCGCCTTACGCCGATTCTCACGACGGTGCAGGCCTCGCGGAAGTAGGCGAGTTCCTCGCGTCCGGGCTCGCCCTCGCGGTCGATGAGGTAGCTGACGTGCCCCCAGACCAGGTCGCCCACCATGACGGGGCCGGCCAGAAAGCGGTTCGCGCCGACCTTGCGCAGCATGTCGTCCCATCGCCGGTCGTTCTCCTGCTTTTGGCCGGCGATGTAGCGGATTTCCGAATGTGCGCCGAGATACTCGGCTGAACATGCGGTTTCAGCCATGTCGTCCGGCAGCACGTCGCGGTCCGGACTGCGGAACCATTTCCGCACTAGCGTTGCGCCGCCGTCGGCATCGTGACGGAAGAGGTACGCCGCGACGGCGCCGAGCGCGGCGCCGGTTTCGTGGAGGGCCACTTCGGGGAGGGAGTTCTTGTCCGGCAGGATTGCGATTTTCGTGAGCGTCTTGCGGAAAAGGCCGGATTTGTGAAGCATCTCCTCCAGTTTGGCGACGTATGCGTCGGCGCGCGCCTCGTGGCTCTTTTCGCGCCGCATCTGCTCGTCGATGTCGGAGATGGCGACAACGAGATGATAGTCGTCGCCGCTTGTCGCCCGAACGGCGCGGGCGTTGAACCATGAGTAGCCGTCGCCTCCGCCGCGGGTGTCCCGAATGCGGTAGTTGATCGAGAAGATCTTACCGTCGGCAGTCGCCCTGTCCATGGCCTCGCAAGTGAAGGCCGCCTGCATTGCCGCAAGGTCTCCTGGGTGCATGGTCGAGGGCAGGAGTTGCTGTGTAAGGCCGAAGAAATCCTCCCCGGCATTGTCCACGCGCAGGTTTTCGATGAGGCCGCGGGCGCGGTATTGGTCGAAGTGCCCGGTCCGCATGTTGATGTAGTAGATGCACTCGTAGCCGCCGGAGAGGGCCTCCGCGATATTGGAGTAGACAAGGATTTTTCCAAGCCCGTCGCTGTTGTCGGCGGCGGAGTCGCCTGATGGCGTATGGCCGCCGGTGCCGATTCGCGTCTCCATGCCGCGCTCGAAGCGCTCGACAAGCTGCTGCGAGAACTCGGAGCGTGCCTTTTCGAGAATGGCGGCCTTTATGCGGGCCCGCGCTATGACCCACAGTCCGAGCAGGACGAACGAGGAGAGGGCAAATAACGCAAGCAACCACTCCTGCGGGGTGGCTACAAATATTCCGGCCAGTGCCGGGTGCGTAGTTAATGCAAATGTCATTGCCGGAACGTTTCCGATGACCCTTCAAGTCACCGCATACAATTATACTTGTAAACGGAATTCCCGTCAATTGGCATTATTTGGTAAACTATATGTATATGAAAACGCAACGTGCCCCCACACTCAGCAAAAGCCTCTCCCCCGTCCATGTCGTGGCCCTCTCCCTCGGCTCGATCATTGGCTGGATGGCGTTCGTCATGCCCGGCACGGATTTCCTGCCAAAGGCAGGGCCTCTTGGAGTCTCGCTTGCCTTCGGCGTTGCGTCCCTGGCCATGATCCTCATCGCCCTCAACTACGGCTACATGGTGAACCGCCACCCAGTGGCCGGCGGGGAGTTCGCTTTCGCGAGTTTCGCCTTCGGCAAATACCACGCCTTTTTCTGCGCCTGGTTCCTGATCCTCTCGTATTTGATGCCGGTCATGCTGAACGCGGTCGCCATAAGCCATGTCCTCCGCACCCTCTTCCCCTCAATCATAGAGATCGGCCCGCACTACTCCGTGGCCGGATATGACGTGACAATCGTTCAGCTGACCATATCGTGGCTCTCCCTAATGGTGTTCGCGTCGCTCTGCATCAGGGGCGTCGACAGCACAGGCTTCTTCCAGACGGTTCTTGTGCTGGCATTGGTCGGCAGCGTCGGCGTCATGACCGGCGCCCTCGCGACACATTCCGCAGCCTGGGGATCGATGCGCCCCGCGCTTCCGTCGCATGGCGATGTCCTTGTGGGATTCCTCCATGTCCTCGCCGTCGCGCCGTGCGCGTTCGTCGGCTTCGACACCGTCCCCCAGGGCGTCGAGGAGTTCGCCTTCCCATACCGGCGTACGAAATGGATCATGATCGCCTCCATCATCGCGGGAATGCTGATCTACATCGCCCTTGCTCTTTTGGCCTCCTCCTCCGCGCCAGCCGAATATGGCTCGTGGGAGGCCTACGCCGAGGCGCTCCCCAATGAGACCGGACTTCGCGCCCTTCCCGCCTTTCACGCCGCGTACGAATTGCTGGGAGGCACCGGCTTCGCCTTCCTGACATACGCCGCTGTAGCCGCTGTCCTCTCCGGCATTCTCGGTTTCTTCATGGCCGCAAGCCGTCT
>JAEEGJ010007380.1_pt1 | contig 31612 bp, 23 predicted proteins | sample 8958761 | NCBI WGS metagenome assembly JAEEGJ01 (sample SAMN16246546, study PRJNA631951) | gut metagenome | biome: gut microbiome; feature: rumen; material: RS-attached | host: Bos | place: Iran: Karaj | collected 2018-10
AGTGAGGACTTGCCCGAGCCTGAAAGTCCCGTCATGACGATAAGTCGGTCACGGGGGAGTTCCAAGTCTATATTTTTAAGGTTATTGGCTCTTGCGCCTTTGATGATTATCTTATCGGTCATAAAAACTCCTTTGGAAATCAGTCACAGTGCTTGATTATGGTCTTGATTAGACCAAGCAAAGCCGAGTGTATAAAGGTACGGACTGCTATGAGAGCCTGTCCGCCCATGAAAACGTACTTGCAGTAGGTGTAGAAGTATTCTCCCAAGCCGTCCTTGTATCTGTCGGTAAGGGCAGAATAGTATGGTTCAAGTGTGGAATTGCCGAAGCTTACGTACTCCGTGAATATGGCAAGGAGAATAGCGATAGTGAAGCCTAAGTTCAGATGTGCGCTGTCAAGTCCTGCAAGTCCGGTTATCAAATGAATATATCTTGTTGAAAAGCCGATGACTATAATGCACAGCAGAGTGCATACTGTCATGCGTATGAAAGGGGAGTCCGCACCGTTTTTTGCAGGGCTTATGAAGCCTATGTACATGAAAAACAGTGATATAAGGAATACTGCCGCAGAAATACTGAGATATGCAATGGCTCTTTTCATAGTTTGCCCCCTTACTTATTTATAATACGGAAATATAAAAGCCCCCGAGCAGAAAAACTGCTCAGGGGCGAAGCTACTCGCGGTACCACCCTGATTTATCCGATAATCGGAACTCGAAAAGCTGTAACGGGCATACCCGTCCGCACCTACTTTAGGTTCAATGCGGCAACTCCCGAATGTAGGTCACTATGCGCCGTCGTTTCCTCGCACCAGACGGAAACTCTCTGTATCGGGCATTGCACAGGTTTTATTCGTTCACGGTTTTTGCTTTTACATCATAGCATATATTTTTGTTGTTGTCAAGTGGGGAGAACGCCTGTAGGGGCGGATATTATCCGCCCGAGCCGTTAGCTTTGCAGGGGCTGTCTTTGGCAGTCCGCGCCAAACGAAATAACCCCGAATTCCTATTTGTAGGGGGGCGATGCCTGCATCGCCCCGTAAGTTGTGATTTATTTGACGGGCTGTCGGGGACGCCAGCCCATACAGTTTAGCGATCACGCATTAATTTGCACAATACTTGCGGAAATGAACAACATAATTTTTTTCGGCGCGGTACTTGAAATTTGTCGGGCTTTGGTATATAATAAATTATTATAATGTTTGCGGGAGGAAGAGAAAAATGAGTTTCAAAATCGGTTTTGACAACGAAAAATACCTTAAAATGCAGTCTGAGCATATCAGACAGCGTATCGCAGAGTTCGGCGATAAGCTTTATCTGGAGTTCGGCGGAAAGCTCTTTGATGATTTTCACGCTTCAAGAGTGCTTCCCGGCTTTAAGCCTGACAGTAAGCTCCAGATGTTATTACAGCTCAAGGACGAGGCTGAGATAGTTATTGTCATCAACTCCGACGATATCGAGAAGAACAAGGTAAGAGGCGACCTTGGTATTACATACGATGTTGATGTTATCCGTCTTTTCAATGTTTTCACCAAGATAGGACTCTACGTCAGCAGTGTTGTTCTTACAAGATACGACAATCAGCCTACTGCCGACGCTTTCCAGAAGCGCCTTGAAGCTCTCGGCGTAAAGGTTTACCACCATTACAGCATAAAGGGCTATCCTTCCAACCTTAAATACATCATCAGCGATGAGGGCTACGGCAAGAACGACTATATCGAGACCTCACGCAAGCTCGTTGTCATTACAGCTCCCGGTCCGGGAAGCGGTAAAATGGCTACCTGTCTCTCTCAGCTCTACCATGAGCACAAGAGAGGACTCAATGCAGGCTACGCCAAGTTCGAGACCTTCCCCATATGGAACCTTCCTCTCCGTCACCCCGTTAATATCGCTTATGAGGCTGCAACCTCAGACCTCAACGATGTTAACATGATAGATCCTTTCCACCTTGAAGCCTACGGAATGACTACCGTAAACTACAACCGCGATGTTGAGATATTCCCCGTACTCAACGCTATGTTCGAGACTATACTCGGCGAGTCTCCTTACAAGTCGCCTACGGATATGGGCGTTAATATGGCAGGCAACTGCATTATCGACGACGACGCTGTCTGCGAGGCTGCAAAGCAGGAGATTATCCGCCGCTATTATACAGGAATGTGTGAGTACCGTAAAGGTCTTATCTCCGAGGACGAGGTAATGAAGCTGGAGCTTCTCATGAAGCAGGCAAACGTTACCGTTGAGGACAGAAAGGTAGTATCTGCGGCTCTTGAAAAGGAAAAGGCTACAGACGGACCTGCCGCTGCTATGGAGCTTCCCGACGGAACTATCCTTACAGGACGTACATCGAATCTTCTCGGCGCAGTATCGGCACTTCTCCTCAATGCGCTGAAGCACTTCGCTGATATCGACGACGAGATACTGCTCATGTCGCCACACGTTATCGAGCCTATTATGGCGCTGAAGGTAAACCACCTCGGCAACAACAACCCGAGAATGCACACCGATGAGACTCTCATTGCGCTGTCTATCTGCGCAAACACCGATGAGAACGCTAAAAAGGCTATGGAGCAGATATCAAAGCTCCGCGGCTGTGAAGTTCATTCTACAGTTATCCTTTCGGCAGTTGACGAGCGTATCGCAAAGAGACTCGGCATAAATCTCACCTGCGAGCCGAAGTACGAGGCATAATAAATAGTTTAAAAGGCACTCATTTGAGTGCCTTTTTGGGCTGTATATGGGGAGATAAGACGGGCGCACACTGTGCGCCCCTACATAATTATCAGCTCTAAAGCCTATGGCTAAAGGCTTATTTACCCCTCTATCTGCCGCGCAAGGAACTGGGCGGCGGCGTTTATCAGGCTCTTTTGCAGGTCGGTCACTTCGGTGCACTTCTCACTGGTGAGAAAGGCGACAGCTCCCGAAACATCGCCTGCCGTGATGATAGGCAGAGCGGCTATGGCAGTCCTGTCCACGCCCTCGGCAGGGAAGAAGCTGTTGGTGCTGCCGTCGGGGCAGAAGAACTGTCCGCGGCTTTCCATGAGCTCCTCAAGCTGTCCTGTGACGCGGCGCTCGGAGAACTCCTTCCGCGGAACGCCTGCCGAGGCTACTACGTGGTCTTTATCGAAGATGATGACGGGACAGCCTGCTATTTTATGCATGATATCCGCTACATAGCCTGCATTCTCGCTCATTTCGCTGACGGCGGAATACTTCTTGAAAATGACTTCGCCCTCGCTGTTTGTGTATATTTCGAGTGGGTCACCCTCTCTTATCCGCATAGTTCTGCGTATTTCCTTAGGGATAACGACACGTCCGAGGTCGTCTATCCGTCTGACAATACCTGTTGCTTTCATAAAAAGTGAAATCTCCTTTTTTACGTGGATTTGCAGTTGTCTGCTTTGGATATTATTTGCAGTCTTATAAGTAATATACGCAGCTTGGATCATGTCCGGCAGCTTATGCAAACAGCCTTTTTAGCCTAAAAACATTGCTGCTTATTTAAAAATTGAAGAAAACTAATCATAATAATGCAAAAGGCAGATACTTCGCGGAAGTATCTGCCTTTTTATGTTATATCACGTTTTCTGTGGGAGCATTCTGCTTTTTATTGAAATAAAAGTACGCTGCAAAGCACATGATTATCTGTAAAACTGTTGAGCAGGGAATTGACATTCCGATGAGGAACATGGAGCCGCCGCCTATCCTCTGCATAAGGAAAGCAACTGGTATCCTTACGAGAAAGGCTCCGCAGATGCCTTGAAGCATTACGAATTTTGTCTTTTCAATGCCGTTGTAGTAGCCTATGAAGCAGAACAGGAAGCAGGTGTTCAGACAGTCGATAGCGTAGGCTTTAAGGTAGTTCCACGCGGCTTTTACTGTATCAGCTTCGGGGGAGAAGATACCTGCCAGAAGGTCTCCGTGGAAGAATGTGAGCAGGAACATCGCAAAGCCGAAGGCAAATGAGACTATTATACCTGTTTTGAGAGCCTTCTGTGCTCTTTGTAGCTGTCCTGCACCGTAGTTCTGTGCTACAAAGGCGGTCATGGACTGCATGAATGCCAGGGGCACCAGCATTATGAATACGCATACCTTTTCCGCAACACCGATGCCTGCGGAAGCGGTAACACCGAGACGATTCACGATAGCAAGTATTATGAGGAATGACAGTCCCACAAGGAAATCCTGCAAACCGATAGGCGTTCCTATGCGGATTATTATGGAGGCGTAGTTCTTTTTCAGTTTCAGGTGCTTTTTGCCAAACTCAAACGGAAGCTTTGAGCGGCGTATCATTATAAATGATATCACAACGCTGATGAGCTGAGCCATGACAGTGGCGAGAGCTGCTCCCGAAGCGCCCATACCAAAGCCAGCCACGAAAACAAGGTCGCCGATGATATTGAATACGCAGGCGATACCTACAGCTAACAGCGGTGTTTTCGAGTCTCCGAGACCTCGGAATATGCTGCCCAGCAGATTATAGGCTGTGATAACGAGGAAGCCGCCGCCGCATATCCTTATGTAGTTTGTGGTGACATCGAAGGCTTCCTTTGGAGCCTGCATTATCCACGCAAGTCCCGAGCCGCCGACAACGCTTATCACCGTTAATACAAGTCCGATGATACCGAAGATAATAAGTCCTGTGCCTATGGTCTGAGCGGCTTCATCAGGGCGTTTCTGACCTATCCTCTGTCCGACGGCGACGGTTATGCCCATAGAAAAGCTCACCAGTATATTGGTGAGAGTCATTATTATCTGTGAGCCTGTTGATACTGCCGAAACATCGGTCTTTTCCGCAAACTGTCCCACCACCAGCAGGTCCACAGCGCCGTACATAGCCTGCAAAAACATAGCCAGCAGAACAGGCAGCATGAATTTAAGCAGCTTTGAAAGTATCGCACCGCTTGTAAAGTCGTTGTTTTTCATTTTCTATCTCCATGTTTTCATAGTTAAGACCGCCACAAAGGACGGTCTTGATTTTTTATTGATTTTGGGGATATCAGAGCATTTCCTCGTTTATGAGCCTTTCGTTTTCCCATTTCTGGCGCATTTTTTTGCCGCTTGCAAGAGTTACGATGCCTACGCCGCAGCGCATATCATTGAGCCATTCGCCCTCGAAAACATCGCCGTTTTTTGAGCGGAATACGCCGTGTCCGTGTTTAAGGCTGTTTAAGAACTCTCCCTCGAAGCGGTCTCCGCTGCTGTAATAGAATATGCCGTGACCGTTTTTTAGGTTGTCCTTCCATTCGCCGTCGTACTTGTTGCCGTTCTGGCTGGTATAGACTCCGTAGCCGTTGCGCAGGTCGTTTTCAAATTCGCCCTCGTAAACGTCGCCGTTAGCCCATGTGAAGACGCCGCTGCCGTGCTTTACGCCGTCCTTGAAGCGTCCCTCGTACTTGTTGCCGTTGTTGTAGGTGAACACGCCCTTGCCGTGCATTTTGCCCGTAAAGCCGACCTCGCCCTTATATATGCCCGTATCGAATTTAATAGTTCTTGATGCGTCGGGAGAAGGCTTCGGAGTTCCGCTGACAAGCTTTTCGCTTATCATGTCGCCCTCTTTATAGATCCGCTTGTATACGCAGTTATCTCTGTCAGTAAGGGTAGCTTCGCCCTCGAGCCTGCCGTCTATCCATTCGCCCTCTATGATACTGCCGTTTTTGCAGGTGAATACGCCTTTTCCGTGGTATCGGCTTCTGTTCCATGTACCTCTGAACTTTTCTCTGCCGTTTTCGTAGTACTCGATACCCTCGCCGCACTTCCAGCCCTCAAGCCAGTCGCCGTCGTAGATTATCTTGCCTGTCTGGCTGTATTCCTTGCCTTTGCCGTGGAATCTGTCGTTCCAGAAGCTGCCTGCGTAAACAAGGGATTTGCTTGCATCATCATCGTCGCCGCCCTGTACAAGGTCATAGTAGCCCTTGGCATATTTCTTGCCGAAGCCGCAGAGCCTGCCCTTAGCCCATTCGCCCTCATATTCTATGTCAAGGCTGTTTATGAAAACTCCGTGGCCGTTGGGTTTCCTTGAAGAATCAACGTGCCCTGAATATGTCCCCTCACCGAGGATCTTGTTGACGAAATGGATATTGTTTGCGATTCCGTTGCTGACTTTTAGAAAATCCATCATTCCCATAATATCTTCTCCTTATCATATCTTTCTGGTTTAAATGGAGAATTTGACGAGATAAACTGTCATAAGCTTTAAATAAAGCAAAATAAATCACATATATTGTATCATATTCCGTGAATAAAGTCAATGACTAAGAAAAACAATGACCGCCCGAAGGCGGTCATGCTTGTGTTAAGATATTAAAGATTATTTTTGAGATATTCCTCTAAGCTTATTTTTTCCTTAGTTGACCAGTATGCGTAGTATGAAAGTACATATGAAGCGTCTACTGCGTCTAACTTGCCGTCCTTGTTAACGTCTCCCACAGCTAACTGCTCAGCAGTTGCGGTTGTGTGATTTATGGAGTTCTCAGCGTAAACGGTAAGGATGTAAGAAGCGTCAACTGCATTTACAGCGCCGTCGTTGTTGTAATCGCCGAGAGACTGCTTAGGCTCAACAGGCTTTGTTGTGGTAGTTACAGGAGCAGTTGTTGTAACGGTTGTAGTAGTTGAAACAGGTTTTGTAGTTGTAGTTGTTGAAGTTGGCTTAGTAGTTGTGGTTGTTGAAACTGGTTTTGTAGTTGTAGTGGTTGAAGTTGGTTTTGTGGTTGTAGTAGTTGAAACTGGTTTAGTAGTTGTGGTTGTTGAAACTGGTTTTGTAGTTGTAGTAGTTGAAACTGGCTTTGTGGTTGTAGTAGTTGAAACAGGTTTTGTAGTTGTAGTTGTTGAAACAGGCTTTGTGGTTGTAGTGGTTGAAGTTGGTTTTGTGGTTGTAGTAGTTGAAACTGGTTTAGTAGTTGTGGTTGTTGAAGTTGGCTTTGTAGTTGTAGTAGTTGAAGTTGGCTTTGTAGTTGTAGTTGTTGAAACAGGCTTTGTGGTTGTAGTAGTTGAAACAGGTTTAGTGGTTGTGGTTGTTGAAGCTGGCGTTGTTGTTGAAGTTGTTGCGGGCTTTGTGGTTGTAGTGGTTGAAACAGGCTTGGTAGTTGTGCTTGTTGTAGTAGTTGTAGTAGTTGTAGTTGTTGTTGTTGTTGTTGTTGTTGTTGTTGTCTGTGTAGTGGTTGTAGTTACAGGCTCGTGTATGCGCAAGGTATTCTTGAATTCCTCAGCAGAAGCGTTTGCGTAGCTTGAGCAGGCACTGCTTACTTCAACGTTTACATCAGTTGTTTCGGTAAAGTCGCCGCTTATGATGAATGTATCTGTAATTTCCTCTGATGAAGTGTGGAATGCAGGAGACAGTGTGAGCTCATTGCCTGAATCAAGGGATACTGTGCTGAGATTTACAGTATCGGGGAGCATATACTTGCTGAATTTAAGGTTGATATTTGTTCCGTCAAAGGAGAGGTCTGTTACCTTTGGAGCTTCATTGCTTACAAGTGCGAAGTTTATGCCCTTCTGAACGGGAGGAACCTCTGTCCATTCGCTCTCCACAGGCACAAAGCCCTTTGCCTTGCATACTATCTTCCATTCGCCCTCGGGAACGTCCCATGCGAAAGCGCCTGTTTCATCTGTAAGGAGCGGATTCTGCTGGTCGTAGTCCTTGCCGTCCCATACAACAGCCTTGCCGTCCTCGCCCATGTAGTAAACTGTCATTTCAGCGCCCTCAACAGCGTTTGAAGGAGCTCCCTCGTATACGATGCCCGACGGATCAACCAGGAATCTTATATTGCCAGGACGCGAGAAGTAGCCCTTTGTATAGTCGATATCAAGCTTTGCAGCCTGTAATGCGTTGTATTCTGACTTTGTAACTACAACAACATTAAGAGTACCGGGGACATAGTTCTTATTGCCGTCGAAATAGCCCTTTGCTGTCCATAAGCCTGACTTTTCGTCGTATGTAGCTTCAAGCTTTGCGACCTTGTCAAGCTTTGTGCTTGTGAAGAATACCTTTTCAACAAATGCGCTGTTGCTTATCTCAGCTGTGAGATCGAGTGCCTTGCTCGGAACATAATACATTACAGGTGATGTGCACTGTGTGAATACGTCTGTAATATCATTCTCTGCTGCCTTTCCGTTTATGCCAAGCTTTATGCTGCCGACAGCAGGTGCATCCTTTGAGTATACTACCTCGAAGTCAGATGTTACTGTATCACCGTATTTAGCCTTGAGCACGTACTTTGAGCCGTCTGCGCCCTCGGGGAGCTCTACAGCCAGTGAGTATTTGCCTGTCTTTGCGTCAGCAACAGGGCTGCCAATGAGCTTATCGCCTACATATACGCCTATCTCCTTGCCCTTTGGACCTGTACCGCTTACATTTATCTTTAAGCTGTTTGTGGTGCTCGGTGCTGAAAGGCTCAGAACGTCAGCTGTGAATCTTACGGAGTGGATAGGCTCGATTCTCTCGTTCTTGTTCTCCATGAAGCTAAGGTCTGCGTCGATATCGAAGGTGCCTGCCTGAGCAGCCTTAGCGGAGAAGGTGAGCTTGCCGGATGATGTATTGAAAGGTATTTTTAGTGCCGAAACATCCTCTGCGGATACTGCTCCTGCGTCTGTTTGGAATGTATCAGGCAGTACGGTTATGCCCTGAGGAACTGTAAGTAAAAGAGTAAAGCTGCTGTCCTCGTTGAAGCGTCCTTCAAGAGCTGAGAAATCAACGGTGAAATTTACAATGCCGTCTACAGCTGCATTCTCTGTATTGATAGTCATTGTTGAAACAGGACGCTCAAGGTATATGAGATTCATATCTTTAAGAGAATAGCACTTTGCAAATGCAGTTCTGTCAAATGTGAAAGCAGTATTTGAATAGTCTACCTCTGAGAGCTTGCGGCAGTTTGAGAATGCGTATGAAGAAGCCTTGAGCTTTGCGGATTTCAGTGTTACCTTTTCCAGAGCTGTGCAGTTTAAGAATGCGCTGGAGCCGATATTTGACAGACCTGAGCCCACAACGGCTGTTTTAAGGTTCTTGCAGTTGCTGAATACATTGCTTGAAAGGTTCTTTACGCTGTCGGGGATTACAATGCTTGTAAGACCTGTATTTTTGAATGCGGAGCTGTCGATCCTTTCCAGAGCTTCGGGCAGCTCAATGGATTTAAGGTTTGAACAGCCCTCAAAGGAATAGCTGTTGATAGTCGTTATAGTATTTGGAAGAACAACTTCCCTGAGCATATTGCTGCCGTTGAAGCACTGAGTAGGAACAGTAGCTGCGCCCTCTGTGAAGATGACCTTTTCCAGCTTGCTTTTTGTGAAAGCATAGCTGCCGCTCTTGAATGTAGAGGGGAGAGTCAGTTCCTTGATGCCTGTGCCTGAGAAAGCGTTGCTGCTTATAGTAGTGATGCCCTCATGGAGAGTTATCTTCTCCAGTGCTGAACAGTTCTGGAAAGCATAGCTGTTTATCTTGGTAACTGTCTTGGGCAGATTTACCTCAGTGAGCTTTTTGCAGTCGTGGAATATCCAGCTTGGTATAGTTGTTGTGCCCTCTGCAAAGGTAGCTTTCTCGATATTGCTGGTGCTTTCAAACGGGTATGTAGCGTCAGTAAGCGTTGAAGGCAGGGTGACTTCTGTAATGGCTGTGCCTGAGAAAGCATAGTTTCCTAAGAATGTGATTCCCTCATGGAAATCGAACTTTGTGAGAGATGAGCAGTTCTTGAATGCATAGCTGCCTATCTTCTCAACAGTTTTCGGGAGGTTTACCTCTGTGAGCTTAGTGCAGTTGTTAAATATAAAGCTTGGTACTTTTACAGTTCCCTCAGCAAAGGTTGCCTTGGTTATCTTGCAGTTGTTGAATGGGTATGTAGCGTCATCCAGTGTCGATGGGAGAGATACCTCTGTGAGAGAGGTGCCCGAGAAAGCATAGTTTCCAAGGAATGTGAGTCCCTCATGGAAATTGAACTCAGTGATAGATGAGCAGTTTTTGAATGCATAGCTGCCTATCTTCTCGACAGTTTTCGGGAGGTTTACCTCTGCCAGCTTGGGGCAGTTGTCAAATATAAAGCTTGGTACTTTTACAGTTCCCTCAGCGAATACAGCCTTGGTTATCTGGCAGTTACTGAAAGGGTATGTAGCGTCCTCAAGTGTCGAGGGGAGAGATACCTCTGTAAGACCGGTTCCCGAGAAAGAATAGCTGCCTAAAAATGTCAGACCTTCGTTGAATTTAACGCTTTTGAGGGCGCTGCAGCCGTAAAAAGCATTGTTGCTTATTTTTTTCAGACCTGTCGGCATAGTAACAGAAGCTATGTTTGCGTTTCTCTGGAAAGCGTAGCTTTCGATAGCATAGACCTTGTTTCCGTCAAGCTCTTCGGGGATTATCAGTTCAGCGGCAGTACCGGTGTATTTCTTTATAACAGCACCGTTATCGTCTGTGTAGTACTGATAGTCGCCGTTTACGAGAGTTTCGGCAGCACTTGCTTCTATTGCACTTATGGGGAGCTTTATTCCCATATCTGCAAGGGGAGTACAGCATACAGAGCTGATAGCTGCTGCGGCTGTAAGTGAAGCCAGAAATCTTTTAGCATTTTTCTTCATCGTATTTTCCACCGTCCTATATTATTTATGGTTTTGATACCGATATATATTATATAATATTTATCTGAAAAAAGAAATATTGTTTTTATATTTTTGTGTAATGTTTTAAATCTCCACATTAATAATATAGTTTGTTTATGCAGTTTTTTACTGCGGATATTGCTATTTTCTTAAATGTGTGTTATTATAATGAAAATACTGATTTTAGGGGGCGTCATCATGAGAATGAACAGAGCTTTATCATTTGCTGCCGCAGCTTCATTGCTTCTGGGCATGAGCGGTGCATTGCCTGTATACGGCGGCATTTCAGCTATCGAAGTTTCAGCGGCAGAGACAGCTTCAAGCGGCACCTGCGGAAAAAGCGCGACATGGGCTCTTGACAGCGACGGTACAATGACTATAAGCGGTACGGGAGCCATGTACGGGCTCAATTCCGGTAATACTCTGCCGTGGGCGGACATGAAAGACAAAATTAAAAAGGTAGTCATCGGAAAGGGCATAACCAATGTGGGAGCTCAGTGCTTCAGCGAATGCAAGAATCTTGTATCTGTTACCTTGTCAGACACGGTCACAAATATCGAGACCTATTCTTTCAACAGCTGTATGGCGCTGAAAGCGATAGATATCCCCGATTCTGTGACAAATATCGGTTCTTCGGCATTTGCAATGTGCAGGTCGCTTGCCGATGTAAAGATACCCTCGTCGGTAAATAATATCGGCTCACTGGCTTTTGGCGGTACGGCATGGCTGAATAACGAGGTCAAAAAGAACGATTACGTAATAGTCAACGATATGCTTATTTTTACGGCAGATATTGAAGAAGCAGTTATTCCCGATTCTGTCACGAATATAGTCAGCAATTCGTTCTGGGGACACACTGCACTGAAAAAGCTGACTATCCCCGAAACGGTGACGCAGATAGGATATAATGCCTTTTCGGGCTGTTCCTCACTTGCCTCTGTGACTATCCCTGCGTCGGTCGAGGATATCGGTATGCAGGCGTTTACCAACTGCGCCGCTCTTGAAGAGGTCGTTATCCTGAATCCCAATGCTGTTATATTCGACAGAGCCACCACATTCGGCAATAATTACAAGGATTACAGCGGAGTCATCAAGGGCTATGACGGTTCAACGGCTGAGGATTATGCCAAGAAGTACGGCTATACCTTTAAATCGCTGGGAAAGGCGCCTGAGCCTGTTACGTACAAGCTTGGAGATGTGAACAGCGACGGCTATATAAATGCAGTTGACGCTTCCGAGGTGCTGTCCTATTATGCTAAGGTCTCAACAAAGCAGGAGGGCGGATTGACTGCTCAGCAGCTAAAAGCCGCAGACACCGACGGAAACGGGCTTATCAACGCAGTGGACGCATCTATAATATTGTCATATTATGCGTATACTTCGACGACAACAGGCGAAACAATGCCTTTTGAGGAATATGTCCGTTCGTGATGTGAACAGCAGAAAAGCTCCCGTTTCGGGAGCTTTTTCAATCTGTATATTCAGTGTGGTTCTTGCCGTTGCGCTTGCCTTTATAAAGGCGTTTATCGGCTTGGCTTATGACCTTGTCGATGATATCGTCGGGAGTTCCCTCGCAGATACCTATCGTCATTGTTACGGAAAACATAGTATCGTCCTTGGCAAACTGCTGCTGACTTATCAAGGTCACTATCTTATCGGAGAAAAGGCGCCCCTTTTCAAGCTCCTCATCGGGGATAACAAAGAGGAATTCCTCTCCGCCCCACCTTGCGGCACAGCCGCTGTCAGGGAGATTATCAGATATGACCTCGGCTACGGTGGAGAGCACGCAGTCTCCGAAATCATGACCGTAGGTATCATTGACTTGCTTGAAATTGTCGATATCTCCGATACCGAGCACGTAGTTCCTGCCTGTTTTTCTGCTTTTTTCGCATATTTCCGTGAGATTCTTGTGCATTGCGCGGCGGTTGCTGAGCTTTGTCAGGGGATCGACAGAAGCCATAATGCGAAGCTGTTCGTTCTGTACTCTCAGCTTGCATTCGGTATATCGGTTCATGAAGGTATATATAGTCGTAGCATATACCAGTACAAATGAGCCTATAAATATATTTATAAAGTAAAAAACAGAAGCAAATTCAGTATCATCGATGTTATAAACCGTATAATTATGGTCACGGTAGATGTATTTCAGTACTCCATACAGCAGTATCGAGGTGAACATTACCACAAAGGGAGCTTTTTTGTTCTTATTCGGCATAAGAAAGGCTATGGGGATTATCATAAGCAGAAACATACCGAAATCAGGCACCCAGCCAACGCATATCGTTGCAAGGGATGCGTGGATTATTATTTCCGCAAGAGCTGCATATGCGAGGAGAAGCTTGTTTTTTACCTTTTTGACAAGTATGATAGTCAAAGCATAGAATAATACGCTGAAAACATTGAATATTGCCATATTCTTGACGCCTGCATTCAGGAAAAGGAAGAAATACAGTATATGTGCAGCCAGACAAGCTGCAAGTGCAAAGAAATAGGCGATGAATTCTATCCTGCGCGATACCAGATGATCCATTTTTTCAATGAAACCGAGGTCTTTTTCATAGTTTTCTTTTGTATACATATGTATATATCCTTTCCTTTGGCAAAAAGGATGCTGATCGGATGTATTATTCCGTCTGTGTTGATATATGTTTTATATAGGATAACGTTTTTTATCCAGCCTTTTTTCAAATTCCTCCAGCGGAAGCGGTTTGTCAAAGAGATAGCCCTGTGCAAGCTCGCAGTCGTTCTGACGGAGGAGCTCCAGCTGTGCAGGAGTCTCAACGCCCTCTACGATACATTCAAGACCTATTTCCTTTGCCATAGCCATAACGTGCTTGAACATGACGCTTCTGGTGCTGTCCTTTGCCTCGCCGTCCAGCGGCAGGAAAATCCTGTCCACCTTGAGGACGTTCCACGGAACTACTCTGATGAGGTTAAGTGACGAATAGCCCATGCCGAAATCGTCCACAGAGGTGTATATGTTCTGCTGGTGAAGTCCGTCAACTACGCGGCGGAGGTCCTTGAACTCCACGTCGGTGGTAGTCTCGGTGAGCTCTATCTCTATGAACTGGTGCGGAACATGGTGACTGTCTATGATATCTATGATAGTCTGGAGAAGCTCGGGATTGGTCATATGCCGTCTTGAAAGGTTCACGGATATGCGGACCACATTTTTGCCTGCGTCAAGCCATTGGCGGATATGGCTGCATACCTTGTCCAGCATATAGAAATCCAGCTTGCATATCTCGCTGGTCTCTTCGAGAACGGGGATAAACTCCATAGGCGGAACTATCCTGCCGTCATGGAACCAGCGGCAGAGCGCCTCTGCGCCGCATATCTCGCCTGTGAGGATATTCACCTTTGGCTGATAGAAAACGTGGAATTCTTCGTTTTTCAGAGCCTCCGGGAACATATTCTGTATGCGCCTTGAGCGTTCTCTGTCGGACATGAGCATATCCGAGAAGAATATGATATTGCCCTGAACGCCGTTTCTTGCTATCTGATAGGCGTGCATTATCTTGCCCATGATATCATTGGGGACAGTTACCGTATAGCCGTCGGGAATTACGAAAACTCCTGCATAGCTTGATACACGGGCGGTATTGCCGTTTTCACTGACGACTACTATTGCTTCGTTAAGGTAATCGAGAAGGTCGGGCAGGTCGGTCTGGTCACAAATACAGACAAAGGCGTCTCCGCCGAGACGTGAAACGATACCGCTTTCGCCGATAAGCTCCTCTATGTGTCTGTAGTGATTGCGGAGCATCATATCTCCGCCTGTTCTGCCGTATTCCTCGTTTATCAGGGCGAAATGCCTGAGATTATAGTTTATGGCAGCCTTGCCGTCAAAAGCGCCGGGCTGACACTTCCATGCCAGATATTTGAAAAAGCTGCGGATATTGCGGAAGCCCATATCGTCGAAGAATGCAAGCTCCTCGGCAATTACCTGCAAACGGTTTCGGCTGATAAAGGCGAGGGCAGTTCTCATGGTAATGTCTGCCATGAAAAGCTCCTCATCCGAGAGGGGCTCCTCGTCCTCAGTCATATATATGGTCATGGTAGTTATTGCCATAAGTCTTGTTACAAAGCGTACTGTATGTATAGGCTTGCCTTCTTTTCCCGTATCGTAGCTGCACATAATTTCGCCGTTATTCAGCTTTTCGTCGGCAGGGCTGCGGTAAAAATGGCTAACAGCCTTTGAAAGTCGGAACATAGCCGCTATTTCGTTCAATATCTTTTCTATCTGTGGGATATCAGGTTTCTGATTTACTATCTGCGTAAGAGAAGCAAGCTGAGTATACAGACGATAAAAGTCAAGCTCACGCTCATTATTCATTATTGCTACCTCCGTTTCTGTCAAATGTAAATGAACTGATATCATTGATCATATCTATTATACAGGTTTTTTTCATTTTTTTCAAGGGATAAAATGTAAATTCTTTAATAGTATACATAAAAACGCTCCCATTTGGGAGCGTTTGTGATATTATTTGTTATTCCAATTCCGAAAGAACAAGCTGCTCGGCGTCCTCCTGAGGCATCGGACGTCCCCAGATATAGCCCTGTATCAGGTCGCAGCCTATCTCCTTGAGAGTTTCGAGCTGTTCCGGCTCTTCAACTCCCTCTGAGATGACATCAAAGCCCATGATATGACCAAGAGAGATGATAGCCTCTACGTATTTCTTTGCCTTGTCCGAGCTGTTCATCTTGTCGATAAAGGACTTGTCTATCTTGAGCAGATTGGCAGGGAAGTTGATGAGATAGCTCAGTGACGAATAGCCTGTGCCGAAATCGTCGATAGCAAGCTTTATGCCCATAGCTCTTATATCGTTTATGCACTGGAGAGCTTTTTCAGCCGAATCTATCATAATGGATTCGGTTATTTCTATTTCCAGCTGCTCTGCTGGGAGACCGCTTGTTTTGAGAAGCTCCTTCATTTCTTCAAGGAAGTCGTTCTTCATCAGGTGTCTCACAGAGGCGTTGACGCTGAGGATAAGAGGAGTTCCTGTCTTTGCGCGGAGCTCTCCGAAGAATATGGCAGCCTTTCTGAAAACGGCGGAGTCAAGCTTGTCGATAAGACCGACCTTTTCGGCTACGGGGATAAATTCCGCAGGGGACAGTATCTGTCCTTCGGCGTCCTTGATACGCGCCAGAGCTTCAAAGCCGCGGAGCTTATGAGCCATATCGAACTGAGGCTGCAAATGGAAGAACAGGGTGTCGTTTTTCAGGGCGTCTCTTATCTTGCCTTCGATCTCGAGAGTACGCTCGGTCTTGAGCAGGTCGGGCGTAAAATGCAGTATATGGACGCTGCTCCTGCGAGCCTTTATCTCGGACAGTGCGGCATCTGCATAGGAGAACAGCGAATCGGGAGTCTTGGCGTCGGAGGGGTACTCCGCATAGCCGAAGCTTGCTGTTATGAAGAAGTCACAGCCGTCAATGGTAAGGCGGTCTCCGAGAACGGCTTCATAGTGCCTGATAGTCTTCATTATGCCCGTTTTGGAGTGATAACCGCGGATAATGAGCACATATTCGTCGCCGTTCACACGGGCTACGAAGTCGAGAGTGCCCGATGAACCCGTATCGGCAATGTTCTTCCAGCGCTGAGCTATCTCGATAAGGACTTTATTGCCTGATTCATAGCCCATTGTGCTGTTTATGCCCTTAAAGCTGTTGAGGTCGATGTGAACGAGGGCAAATTTCTTGCCTTCCTTTATGAGCTTGTCCAGAAGCTCTGAACAGGCGAATCTGTTGGGAAGTCCCGTAAGTCTGTCCGTTACAGCCTGATCGCGCATTCGCGTCTGGTATTCGTTTACCTTGTTATTTCTGATGTATATGATAATAATTGCGATGATCGTCAGGATATTGCCGAAAACACCGGGGATATTGCTGAGATTGTGATGAACGAATATAGACTGGAAAACAAGAGGGAATTGCAGCAGGAGTATTCCAAGAGCGGTATAGAAGCCTATTTCGCCAAAAAACACCACAAGCAGGATTATACAGATGTTTCCGAGGTTTGAAACAGCACCTGTGACTGCACCGAGCGGTATGGGCTGTCCTGCCAGCATTATCGGTTCAGGGTTGCCGCCTACGGAGAGCATTCGGCAGACTACAAAATCTGCTATATAGAATAGCAGGATAATGACAAAGAGAAACTTGGAGTACTTCTGAGTGAGAGAAAGTCCGTCCAGAGTTTTCTGTATTGTCCGTTTATCTTTTTTATTTTTCATATGAATATTCCCCCCATTTCTATTGGAAATATTTATGATATATCGAAAAAATGTCAAAAACTGAGTTTAATCCAAAGACATACATTAGTATTATACACTATAATAAAATGAAAAGCAATAGATAAATTGTTAAAATCCAAGGCTTTTTATAAAAATTATGATATTTTGGCGAAAAAAACAGGCTGCCGAAGCAGCCTGTATCTCGATTTTATTAACTTTGCTCCTGTTTGGAGCGGTATGCAATGAATTCCTCGAATTCATAGACAGGCATCGGTTTTGCGAAGTAGTAGCCCTGAAACAGGTTGCAGCCCATTTCCTCAAGAGCCTCGTACTGCTCCGCCGTTTCAACGCCCTCTGTAAGTGAGACTATGCCCAGTTCCTTGGTGAGGTTGATGATGTTCTTGACGATAGTCTTAGCCTTTGCCTTGTCGCTGGTCTTGCCGAGGAACTTCATATCTATCTTCAGAACGTCAACAGGCATATCTTTGAGCATATTCAGCGATGAATAGCCGCTGCCGAAGTCGTCCATCTCCACGATGAAGCCCGATTTCCTGAACTCGTCAAGGAGAGCCATTCTGTTTTCGGCATCGTTCATCATTACTGTCTCGGTTATCTCGATGCGGAGCTTTGAGGGCTCCAGCCTGAATTCCTCCACCAGCTTCTTTATCTCACCCACAACGTCCACGAAGTAGAAGTCCTTGGGAGAGATATTCACCGATATGAAGAGGTCGCTGTTTGCCTTCTGCCAGCGTGAAAGTATCTCGCAGGTACAGCGCCACATATGCTTGTCTACCTCGACTATCATGCCGTTTTTCTCGAAGATCGGGATAAACGTACCCGGGGACAGGAATCCGCGTTCCGGGTGTATCCACCTTACCAGAGCCTCCGCGCCTACTATCTTGCCTGTTTTGTCGGCAATAGGCTGTAAATACGGGCGGAGCTGTCCTGTGTTTATGGCATTGTAGACCTGTGAGGATATCTCCTGATCCCAGAGAAGCTTTTCGCGTATCTCATTGTCATAGTAGGCGATATGAGTCTTGTATTCGTCGCGGATATTTGACAGAGACAGATGAGCTCTGTCGAACATGAGGGAGATATCATTGGTGTCGTTTTTGTCAACGTCGTAAACGCCGAGATGTATCAGCAGATGATAGCCGTATTCCGCAAGTCTGCTCTTTATCGTGAAATGTGTCAGCTTGTCTTCAAGGACATCTGCGGCAAATTCCTCCTTGGGTATGCACACGCCGAAGGTATCGCCTGCAAGTCGTCCGTAGCAGCCGCTTTTAGGTATGTTCTCACGGAGCCAGTCTGCGATATGTATTATAGCATAGTCGCCGAATTTAGTGCCGAAAATATCGTTTACCACCTTGAAATTCTTGACATCGACATATACTATATAGTAATCTGTGTCGGGATTTGCGGACATTGTCTCGAAAATGCGCTGATAGAGGTACTCACGGGTATAAAGTCCCGTCATAAGGTCGTGAGTTGCGTCGTACATCTCACGCTTGAGTCTCTGCTGCTCCTCGGTGATGTCGCGTATTCGCAGATATGTTCCCGAAAGCTTCTGATTATCCACAGCGCGGCTCTCTTCGAGGGTGTAGTATCTCGCGTCGCTGCCGCTGCCTATGATACGCTGATTGGAGCTGTTGACGGCAGGTGAGCCGAACATTTCCGTCAGCTTGCCCGTTACCTCGTCAAGCTGCTCTGCGCTTAATTCCACCAGCTTGAAGCCCTGTTCGTTTGCCCATATGCAGCTGCCGGAGCTGTCGAAAATATAAAGATATTCCGACATTTCCGATACTATATCGGACAGCATACGGTCAAGAAGCCTCAGAGGTCGGTAATACAGCGCAAAATAGAATATCAGCAGACCTAAGACGCCAAAGCCTATCATCGAGGTATCTACGGGACGTCTTGACAGTATGTAGAAGGTCTGCCATATGCCCTCTGCTATGATAGAGAGCGGGATTATAAGGTATTTTTCGGAATAGATACGGGGAGTTCGCTTTATGGCAACTATGAATATAAGCAGGACTGCCGCTAATATGCCGTAATCCACGATACGGTGGAAGATAAGTCCTGTATTTGGGATAAAGCGGTAATAAGCCAGATTATCAACCATTATCTTTTCAAGCCTGAATACATGACCGAAAAGGGGGTTCAGCAGTATCTGCACCGCGTCAAAGGCAAGCAGTGCATATATGAACTTAGGCGGCTTCTGACCTTCGCCAACGCCCATACAGTACTTGTTGGTGAAGTTTATCAGCGAGAACATTACCATATCAAATCCGAGAAAGAAGAAATAACAGCCTACCATGGCGATAGTTCGCTGATTTGAGCCGATTATGAGCAGGTTTCCGAGTACGGGTACTATAAACGAGGCTTCAAATAAGGCGACAGCTTTTCCCATGGGCTTTTTGGAACGCCGTGCTATAAATGAGCATACGCCCAGTGCGATTATAAGCACAGCAAATATTATTGAAAATACCGTTCTCACAGCTTCACCGCCTTTCGCTTGGAATCTGATAAAGTATCATTTATTATTGCCTAAAGCTTTGCATATTTTCTTGTTATCATACATAAGATTGTCTGCACGTTCAAAAACGTCCTGTACACGCATATCTAAATCGGGATCGAAGTCTGATATGCCTGCCGCAAGGATGACCATTCCGTTATGCTTGTTTGCTTCGAGGACTTTGTTAAGCTCCTCCATCAGATGTGTACGCTCGTCGTAGTCGCTGCCCTTCATTATAATGGCAAATTCGTCGCCGCCGATACGGAAAACAGGACTGTGCTTGAAGATATTGCATATAATGGAGCAGGCATTGCGTATAAAGGCGTCGCCTGCGTTATGTCCCTTGGTGTCGTTGACCTCTTTGAGACCGTTGATATCGCATACCACAACGGAAAATGGCGGCTGAATGAACTTTGCGATATAGTCGTCAAGCTCTGCTTCAGCCTGAGCATAGGCGCGTTTGTTCTTTACGCCTGTAAGGGAATCCTTGTTTGCCATATCCTGATATGCGAATTCCTTCTGCATAGCTTCATCGATATTGGCAACGGCGATGATTATATGGTCGGAATCGTCCTGAGGACGAACAGCATACAGCGAAACATACTGCGGTCTGCCGTCGAGCATAAGTCTGTAGTTTACAGGCACCTTGCCGTAGGTAGAGATGCCCTTCATCAGATTTTCCTTCTGCATGACCGTAGACATCATAGGGAGGTCGGGCTCGTAGATATCGCGCTTCATGTTCATCTGCGATTCGGCAAAGAAGTCCTTGCCTGTAGTGCCGACCTTTAGTTTCCTGTAGTTTTCGCTTGCACTGTACTCAGTGTACTCGTTGGTGACGATATTTACGAGATAGATGACCTCATAGCGCTTTGCAAGTGCAAGAGCTATATCGCTGAATGTCTGGCTCTGAGCTTCGCGGCTCTTTTCAGCGTCGATGTTGCGGACTCCCACAACGATATGCTCCTTGTCAGCTTTCTGGATAAAGGCGAGGAGATTAACGTAGTGATATTCATTGTCAACAAGCTGCTGATAGGTAAGCGATACAGTTCCTTTTTGGCGGAGAGCCTTTAAAAGAACGTTGCGTTCCAGCTTATTTATGATATTTTCGCGGTCATCAGGGTGGATAACACGCTTCATATCCTTTTTTGCGCGTTCAAAGAAGTCGTTTCCGCTTCTGCCGAAGCCCTGATTTGAAAATGCCTCGCTGGAGCTGTATTCGGTATAGCTGCCTGTTTCGATGTCGATATGGTAGATTATCTCGAAAAGGCTTGCCAGTGATTTAGCTATCTCCGCATAGGCACGGCTGTTCTTTTCGTTCTCGAGTTCCTTGCGCTTTTCGGCGTCGATATCACGGACGCCTATGACAATGCTCCTGTCATCGGAGCGAATGGTCTTCAGGAAGAAATATCGCGGCACACCGTCAATGACGAGGCGGTAGGTCAGCGAAAATGAGCGCCCGTTTTCCAGAGCCTGTGTGACGGAGCTTTTCTTAAAAGCTTTAAGAAAGAATTCCTGATCGTCCTTATAAACAAGCTCGCGGCAATTATGAGGAACTGCTTCGTAGAAGTTCTTTCCGCTGGATACCTGTACCAGCTCCTTATCGTCTCCGCTGGGGGAGTATTCAACATAGCTGTCATCTTCAGCGTTTATAACATAAATACTGCAATAGTCGTTGGCAAGTGCCAGCGCGAGTCTTGCAAAGGATATGGGAGATTTATCATGCTTTTTCATACGTTCAGCTCCTTTTAAGGCAGGTCATAGGTAAAAATAATTATATAATGATAAAATGCTGTGTTAATGTTATTATCTTTTTGTCTAATTATACCATAGTAATTTATTATTTTCAATACTGAACCACTATATGTTTACATATAATTAACAAATTGAAAGGGAAGCTTTTCTTGCATTTTTTCATAAAATGTGGTATACTATTAATATAGATCACGCAGACAGGGGGCTGAGTATTGATGTTACGGCTAAAAAACAGAATAAAGAGGCTCAGCCGCAGCGAGCTTGTCATCAAGGGAATGTGCCTTTTCACTTTGGCGCTTTATCTGTACTGCGTCCTCAGCATAACTCTTATCGACAGGACGTCGGGAATGCGCCGCCATGTTCTCAGACCTATGTGGGAGCTGAGCACTATGCTGCAAAGCGGAAATTATACCTACTGGTCGGGGCAGATAGGCGGAAATCTCATAATGCTCCTGCCTCTTGGCTTCATGCTGCCAATAATGTCCGAAAAGTTCAGGAATATAAGGGCTGCCGCCGTTGCAGGCTTTGTTTTCTCGCTGTTTATCGAGTTTTCTCAGTATTACACGGGAAGAGGGCTTTTCGAGTCCGACGATATAATCCACAATACTATCGGAGCCTGCATAGGCTGTATCATGTACGTGTTCATATTTGAAAAGCTTTTAGGCAAAGAGTCTGAATTGGACTGAATATCGCATAATTGTCCCGAAAACGGTGTATACGGAGCCGTTTCGGGACTTTTTTGCTGTACTTATGGTTGACAATGTACCAAATAATGTATATAATAAATCTATGTGAGTATCTGCGCCGCGGCACAGATATGTTCTATATAAAGGAGAAAACAGGCATGATAATTACAAAAACACCGTTCCGTATGTCGTTTTTCGGCGGCGGAACTGACATGGAAAGCTTTTTCAACGAAAACGGCGGAGCAGTGCTGTCCACCACATTTGACAAGTACTGCTATGTGAACGTCAGACATCTTCCGCGATTTTTCGACTATACCACGGAGCTTTCCTATTCAAAGACGGAGCGTGTGAAAAATGTTGAAGATATAATGCACCCACTTATCCGCAATGCCATGAAAATGCTGGATATGCACGAGATAAGGCTTACCTACGAGGCTGACCTGCCTGCCCGTTCGGGACTTGGCACAAGCTCCTCATTTGCAGTAGGTCTGCTGAACGCATTCTACGCTCTTAAAGGCAAGTATGCCGATAAGAAGCGACTTGCGGAGGAGGCTATCCACCTTGAAAGAGTCCTCTGCAGCGAGGCAGGCGGCTGGCAGGACCAGATAGCGGCTTCCTACGGCGGCTTCAACCGCATTAATTTCAGCGACGACGGCTTTGAGGTGCTCCCTGTTATCATAAGCCCCGAGAGAAAGCGCAGGCTCAACGAGAATCTTATGATGTTCTTTACGGGATTTACCCGTTTTTCCGCAGATGTCCAGCAGGCAAACAAGCTTGACGCCGCTGAAAAGAAGGCTCAGCTCAAGGAAATGTACAGCCTTGTGGACGAGGCGGAGCGCGTACTTACGGATAAAACCACCGACCTTGACGAGTTCGGACGTCTCCTCGACCACACATGGAGACTGAAAAGACAGGTAGGCGCGGCAGTCAGCACCAACAGCATTGACGCTCTCTACCAGAAGGGCATGGACGCAGGAGCTCTCGGCGGAAAGCTCCTCGGAGCAGGCGGCGGCGGATTCCTTGTATTCTACGTTCAGCCCGAAAAGCAGGAAAGCGTAAGACACGCCATGAAGGACCTGATGTACATACCGTTTGAGTTCGAGAACGGCGGTACACAGGTGATACACTATACTCCCGAGATATACGTTCCAAAGGAAGAGGAGTAAGATGAAAACAGTAATTATGGCAGGCGGAAAGGGCACGAGGATATCCTCTGTAGCCTCCGATATACCAAAGCCGATGATAAAGATAGACGGAGTTCCCGTACTTGAGCGCGAGATATGCTGTCTCAGGGAGCAGGGCTTCACCGACCTGATACTGACCGTATCCCATATGTCCGAGCAGATAATAGGGTATTTCGGCGACGGAAGCAGGCTCGGCGTGAATATCGAGTATTTTGTGGAGGAGCAGCCTCTCGGCAACGCAGGAGCACTTTTCAAGCTCAGTGACAAGCTTAACGAGGATTTCCTGCTTCTCAATGCAGATGCGGTTTTCGATATCGACTTCAACCGCTTTGTGGACTATCACAGGAAAAAGGGCGGACTTGTCACGCTCTTTACCCACCCCAACAGTCACCCGTATGACAGCGGTCTGCTCATTGCAGACGGGGACGGAACAGCGCTGAAATGGCTTGCCAAGGAGGACCAGCGCCCTCAGTGGTACAGGAACAGAGTAAACGCAGGACTTCACGTTATATCGCCGAAAGCTCTTGATATGAGCGGCATTGATGCTGATTCCGTAGGTACCGAAAAGGACGGCAAAATTGTCAAGGTCGACCTTGACCGTCAGATATTGAAGCCACTTTGCGGCACAGGAAAAATGTTCTGCTATGACAGTCCCGAGTACGTAAAGGATATGGGAACTCCCGACAGATATGCGGCTGTGTGCGCGGACTTCAAAAACGGCGTGGTTCAGGCGAAAAATCTCCGCAGCAAGCAGAGAGCCGTTTTCCTCGACAGGGACGGCACACTGAATAAATATGTGGGATTCCTGCGTAATACAGACGAATTTGAACTGGTAAGCGGTGCGGCGGAGGCTGTGAAGCTCATAAATGCTTCGGGCTGTCTTGCAATAGTTGCCACAAATCAGCCTGTTATCGCAAGAGGCGAGGTCACATTTGATGAACTTGCCGAGATACACAATAAAATGGAGACTCTCCTCGGTCACGAGGGAGCTTATCTTGACGGCATATACTTCTGTCCTCATCACCCCCATAAGGGCTACGAGGGCGAGGTGCCAGAGCTTAAAATCGAATGCGAATGCCGCAAACCAAAGGCAGGAATGCTTCTCAAAGCCGCCGAGGACTTCAACATCGACCTTTCACAGTCGTGGATGATAGGCGACGGCGAGAACGATATACTCGCAGGCAAGGCGGCAGGGTGCAGGACTGCGCTCATAGGAAACGAAAGCTTCGGGCAGGACATTACCGCAGAAACTCTGACCGAAGCGGTAAAGCTCATATTGAAGCAGTAAGAAAAGGGGAATATTAATGTTAGAGCCGAGGCTTGAAAAACACGTTGATTTTTTGATAGAAAGATATCCTGTGCTTGAAAAGTGCAGGGAGGATATAATAAAGGCTTATCTTGTCATGGAGGAGTGCTATCTCCGCGACGGAAAGCTTATGATAGCAGGAAACGGCGGTTCTGCCGCCGACAGTGAGCATATCGCAGGAGAGCTCATGAAGCGCTTCAAGATAGCCCGTACTGTTCCTGCCGAGTTTGCGGAAAAGCTGAAAAGCGTTGATCCTGTCCGCGGAAAGAACCTTGCTGAGAATCTTGAGCGCGGACTTATGGCGATACCGCTGGTAGCTCACGAAGCTCTGACCACCGCCTATATCAATGATGTAGACGGACTGGGAGTATTTGCACAGCAGCTCTACGGCTTCGGCAGAAAGGGCGACGTTTTCCTCGGTATTTCCACCTCGGGAAACAGCCGCAACGTTATGTCCGCAACAGTAGTTGCAAGGGCTCTCGGCATAAAGGTAATAGGTCTTACGGGAGAAAAGGGCGGCGAGCTTGCAGAGGTTGCCGATGTAGCCGTAAAAGTCCCCTCAGCTGAGACCTATATGATACAGGAGCTTCACCTGCCTGTGTATCACTGCTGGTGTCTCATGCTGGAAGATAAGTTCTTCGGCAAGGAATGAGCCATTTGCAGGACTGAGTGCTGCTGACCTCTTTGGCGGCAGGGACAATATCAGGCTGTATAAGAAGCTTTGCTTCGCATATATGGAAAAAACAGCCCGAAAGCAGTGAGCTTTCGGGCTTGTCTCGGCTTTTGACGCTAATATTCCGTAAAAAAGCACGGATTATGAGTGAAATATGGAATCAGATGAAAGGAGCCTGCCATGAGCAGCGTAAAACGCAGAAAGGGAAAGAGCAGGATAGCATTTCCCGAGGATTATTGCGTAGTGGATATCGAAACTACGGGACTTTCGCCCGAGGAGTGCGAGATAATCGAAATAGCGGCAGTTCGCTACAGAAACGGCGAAAAGTCGGCGGTATTCAGTACATTTGTCAAGCCCTGCAATGCAATAAGCGCCTTTATTACCCAGCTTACGGGCATAACCAATGAAATGGTGGCGGAGGCTCCCGATATTTCCGAAGCTATCAAGGCTTTTTACGAGTTTGCAGGGGACGATATGCTCATGGGCTACAATGTCAACTTCGATATCAATTTTCTCTATGACAATCTGCTGAGGTGTCACGGCATTTACCTCGAAAACGACTTTGTGGACGTGCTTCGCTTTGCGCGGAAAGTGCTGCCTCTTATGCCCGACCGCAAGCAGACCTCGGTAGCCGCTCATTACGGTATAAACATTACGGGAGCTCACCGCGCGGAAAAGGACTGCGAGATATGCAATGCCTGCTACATACATCTTCGTGACGAGATGCGCAGACAGGAGAAGGAGGACTTACATGAAGAGACTTGATATGCGTGATAAGGTCTTTAAGTACGCAGCTGAAACCTTTGGCACAGAGCCGGAATACCTATGGAGCAGGCTGCCGGACTGTGCTGTGCTGCGCCGCAGAGACAATGACAAGTGGTTTGCTGTGATTATGGACGTTAAAGCTTCTAAGCTCGGACTATCCGGACAGGGCAAGACAGATATCATAGACATCAAGTGCAGTCCCCTTATGACAGGCTCTCTGCTTGGGATTAAAGGCATTTTTCCTGCCTATCATATGAACAAGGAGAACTGGATAACTGTGCTCCTTGACGGTACTATTGACGAAAAGCAGATAATGTCTCTTCTTGATATGAGCTATGAGCTGGCAGGGCAGAGCGGCAGCGGCAAAAGGCTCCGCACCGAGCCCAAGGACTGGCTTATACCTGCGGCGCCTGCCATGTACGATGTGGAGCAGGACTTCCGCCGCGACGGTACTATAATATGGAAGCAGACCTCAAATATGATAGCGGGCGACACGGTGTATATCTATATGGCTGCACCAATATCGGCAGTAATGTACAGGTGCGAGGCTGTTGAGGTCAATATCCCGTACAATTACGACGACGGAAAGTATCGTATCAAGAAGGCGGTGAAGCTGCGGCTTGTTCACCGCTACAGTGAGGACGATATGCCTCTTGCGAAAATGAAGGACTTCGGCGTTGCAGCCGTCCGCGGAGCAAGGGGAGTACCCAACACTCTTGCCTGCGAATTGAAAAGACTTTGCGGAAAGTAACGTCAGCAGGCTTAAGATCGGGCTTGCTTCTGCTGATTTGCATTATTTTTCAAAATGTGATATAATTACATTCGTACATTTATTTTTCCCCGATTTTTTGACAGGAGGAACTTTATGCTTAATGCTGATCTGAAGGAATTTCAATTTGCTTCTGATTTTGACGAGCTTGTTATCTCGGCTGTGCTGGCTGTGCCATCTGGAGATATAAACGGTATTGTCCAGATAGTCCACGGCATGAACGAGCACAAGGAGCGCTATTATCCGTTCATGGATTATCTTGCGGAGCAGGGCTTCATTACCGTTATCCATGACAACCGCGGTCACGGAAAAAGCATCGTAGAGCCCGACGACCTTGGCTATATGTTCAGAAAGGGCGGCGAGGGCTTCGTAAGCGATATCGCTCAGCTCAATGCAAGGATAAGAGCAGCTTATCCCAATGTTCCCGTATTTATGGCGGCAAGCGGTCTTGGAGCAGCAGGCGCAAGGTGCTTTTTGAAGGAGCATGACGGCGATATCAACGGCTTGGTACTTCTCGGTACTATCTGCCACTGCCCGTTCTCGCCTGCGGCAAGGATCATCAGCTCTGTGGCTTCAAAGCACCCCGGCAGCCGTTTCAGAAGCGAGAAGATATTTGATACTATAGACGACAGCTTCGGTAAATTCTATGAATCTCCCATAAATTCATGGCGCTGCAGCGACGCAGACGTTGTTCTTGCATACAACGAGGATCCGCTGTGCAATTTCAAGCCTACCCTCAACGGCTATACCGAGCTTGTATGGATGTTAAGGCAGTCAGAGTCGGGACGGGGCTGGAACGTTACTCAGCCCTCACTGCCTATCAGATTTGTTTCGGGCAAGGACGATTCGGCTATGGTTTCAGAGAAGCGCTTCATGCGTTCCGTGAAAAAGCTTGAAAAGCTGGGCTATGAGAGCATATCCCACCGACTTTTCGAGGGAATGCGCCATGACGTGCTCATGGAGAAGAACTCCGTAAACGTATATAAAGACATCGCAAAGACCTTGTTTTCGTGGCTTGACCGCTGGAACGACCAGCGTGCCGAGGAAATGCCTGAGGAATCTGTACAGGCGGCAGAGACTGCACCTGAGCAGGAAACAGCCGAAAACGAGGAATAATCATCATATACACAGCGGATTTGCAGGCTTTGTCCGCAAATGCTCCGCTTAATGAAAGGAAATACTATGGATATCAACAAGGAACTTGCAAAAGAATTCGGACTCAAACAGGAACAGGTAGACAATACCGTAGCTCTTATCGACGACGACAAGACTATCCCTTTTATCGCCCGTTACCGTAAGGAGCTTACAGGCTCTCTCGACGACCAGATACTCCGTGAGCTCTTTGACAGGCTCATGTACCTGCGCAACCTTGAAAAGCGCAAGGAGGAGGTAACTGCCGCTATCACGGAGCAGGAGAAGATGACTCCCGAGATAGAAAATGCTATCAGCGCCGCTATGACGCTTGTAGAGGTAGAGGATATCTACCGTCCATTCAAGCCAAAGAGAAGAACAAGAGCAAGCATTGCCCGCGAAAGAGGTCTCGAGCCGCTTGCCGAGCTCATTCTTGCGCAGGATAACTCAACTGAGCCCGAAAAGACTGCCGAGGACTTCATAAACGAGGAAAAGGAAGTTCCCGATGTGCAGACTGCGATACAGGGAGCTATGGACATCATTGCCGAGGATATCTCCGACGATGCAGATATAAGAAAGAAGCTCCGTGCGCTTGCGGGCGAAAAGGGAGAAATGGTCTCAAAGGCGGCTGACCCCGAGGAAGAGACTGTATACATGAACTATTATGACTACAGCGAGGCTATCCCGAAGGTCGCTGACCACCGTGTTCTTGCTCTTGACAGAGGCGAGAAGGAGGGCAAGCTCAAGGTAAGCGTCACACTTGACGAGAGCCTTGCAACTGACGTTATTTTTGGCAAATACGTAAAGGCAAATAACGCCTGCGGAGAGCTTGTACGTGCGGCAGCTTCCGACAGCTATAAGAGACTTATTTTCCCGTCTATCGAGCGGGAGATACGTTCTGACATGACTGCAAAGGCAGCCGAGGCATCAATAAAGGTATTTGCATCGAATCTGCGTCAGATGCTCATGCAGCCTCCTATGAAGAGCAGCGTCGTACTCGGACTCGACCCCGGATACGCTCACGGCTGCAAGACCGCTGTTATTGACGGTACAGGCAAGGTGCTCGACCATGCGATAATCTATCCCGTAAGGGAAGCTGCTTCTGCTTCAAGAGTTGAGCAGGCAAAGACTATAGTAAAGAAGTTCATTGATAAATACGGCGTAAACGTAATTTCTATCGGCAACGGAACAGCTTCACGCGAGACTGAGACATTTGTTGCGGAGATACTCAAAGAGATACCCCAGAATGTCAGCTACATGGTAGTAAGCGAAGCAGGAGCCTCTGTATACTCCGCTTCCGAGACCGCAGCAAAGGAGTTTCCGGATTTCGACGTTTCTATCAGGGGAGCTATCTCCATTGCGCGCCGACTTCAGGACCCTCTTGCAGAGCTCGTAAAGATAGACCCGAAGGCTATCGGAGTAGGACAGTATCAGCACGATATGCCTCAGGCGAGAATGAGCGAAGCCCTCACCGGCGTTGTTGAGGACTGCGTAAACTCAGTAGGAGTTGACCTTAACACAGCTTCATATTCGCTGCTTTCTTATATATCAGGTATCAATGCGGCAGTTGCAAAGAATATCGTTGCATACCGCGACGAGAACGGCGTATTCACTGACCGCAAGGAGCTTCTTAAAGTCCCGAAGCTCGGCAAGAAGGCTTTCGAGCAGTGTGCAGGCTTCCTCAGAGTCCGCGACGGCAAGAATCCGCTCGATAACACATCTGTTCACCCTGAGAGCTATGCAGCGGCTTCATCGCTTCTCTCCGAGTGCGGATTCACACTTGCGGACATTTCAAACGGCGGAGCAGCCGGCATCTCAGAAAAGGCTGAGAGCGAGGGCGTTGACAAGATAAGCGAAAAGCTCGGTATCGGTGTTCCTACTCTTACTGATATCATCGGCGAGCTCAAAAAGCCCGGACGCGACCTCCGTGACGAGCTTCCTCCTCCGCTCCTGAGAAGCGGCGATGTTATGGATATCAAGGACCTCAAGCCCGGCATGGAGCTTGTTGGAACGGTCCGCAACATCATCGACTTCGGTGCATTCGTTGACATCGGAGTTCACGAGGACGGTCTCGTTCACGTTTCGCAGATTTGCAGCAAGTTTATCAAGCACCCGCTCGAAGCAGTAAAGGTCGGCGAGGTCGTAAAGGTAAGAGTCCTTGATGTTGACCTCAAACGCAACAGGATATCTCTTACTATGCGTCTCAATGACGAGGAGGAGAAAAAGCAGCATAAGCCCCGTCCGAGGCGTGAAAAGCGCGAGAACAAGGGCTTTGACGCAAATAAGATACGAAACAGCGCATTCCGTATAAAGCAGAAGTAATGTACTTCGTTTATATCTTACGCTGTGAGGACGACACGCTCTATACCGGAATAACGACCGATATAGAGCGTCGTTTTAGGGAGCATTCCGGCGAGGCAGCGAACGGAGCAAAATACACGCGCTCACACCGTCCGGAGCGAGTCGAGGCAGTGTGGAGCTGTCCTGACAGGAGCTCGGCTTCGAGGCTTGAATACGCGATAAAGAAGCTCCGGCGTCAGCAGAAGCTTGCACTGATACGCGGCGAGTATTTTACCGATGCCATACCTCAGCCCGACAGATTCAAGGAGGCAAATATGATACGAGATATACGCAATGACGAGATAGGGGAATGTGTCCGTGTGATAAGGGAGAGCTTCCGGACAGTCGCAGACGAATTCGGATTCACTCCCGAAAATGCTCCGCGGTTTGTTGCGTTTGCAACTGACGAAGCTAAACTCATGGTGTGGCGTGACGAGCAGAAACGTCCGATGTACGGCTATTTTGAGGACGGCAAGCTTGTCGGATATTACAACCTGCTTGTCAGCGGCAATGAATGCGAGCTCGGAAGTCTCTGTGTAATGCCCGACTATCGTCACAGCGGCATTGGTGAAGCTTTACTCAGTGATTCACTTGTTCGCGCAGGGGAGCTCGGCTGCTCCGTTATGAAGCTGAGTATAGTCGAGGAAAATGTGGCTCTGCGGAAATGGTATGAGAAGCATGGATTCATTCACACCGGAACTGAAAAATTCGACTTTTTCCCGTTTACCTGCGGATATCTCAAAAAAGAGATATGAAAGGAGTGCTGATATGCCGATAACGTACCAAAAACTGACAACTAAGGAGCTTGACATATTTATCGGAATGCGTATAAACCAGCTCCGCGAGGAGGGCGCAAAGGAGGATATCGACCTCGTACCGGCGCTGAGGGACTACTATCAGCGCCACATGGCAGATGATACCTTCGTTTCGTGGCTGGCTTTGGATAGCGGGAAAATAATCGGTACCAGTGGAATGTCCATAGTTGAAAAGCCGCCTTATTTCGGCTGCCCGAGCGGCAGGATAGGTCTGCTTTCGAGTATGTTCACCGATAAGGCGTACCGCCGGCAGGGCATTGCGAAGGAGCTTCTGTCGAGAGTTGTAAATGAAGCGCGTGAGCGCGGCTGCGGCACTGTGCAGATAACAGCCTCGGATATGGGAGTTTTGCTGTATACCAATTTCGGATTCACGAAGAATAACAATTTCATGCAGTACAAGCTGTAAAACGAAAGGAGCGATATTATGAGCAATTTTACCGTTAAGTACAACGAGCTGACCGCAGAGGAATTTATTTCTCTCTGGCAGACAGTATGGGGAGAGGGTCCCTCTCTGGAGCAGACACGTCTTGCGATGGAGCATACGCTGTTCAGAATATCCGTATTCGACGGCGACAAAATCGTTGCAATGGCGCGAATGATAGGCGATATGGGACTTGACTACTACATCAAGGACGTCATTGTCAGACCTGAATATCAGGGCAGGGGCATAGGACGTATGCTCATAACCGAGCTCCTGAAATTCATCAATGACAACGGCGTGAGCGGGACTGAGATATTTGTCGAGCTCTGTGCAATGCCGGACAAGATACCGTTTTATGAGAAATTCGACTTCGATTCAAACGAAGCGCAGCGTCTGAAACTCTTCATCAAACCGGAATAAGCTTAAAAGACCCGAAATCTTT
>JAEEGJ010007382.1_pt1 | contig 31603 bp, 26 predicted proteins | sample 8958761 | NCBI WGS metagenome assembly JAEEGJ01 (sample SAMN16246546, study PRJNA631951) | gut metagenome | biome: gut microbiome; feature: rumen; material: RS-attached | host: Bos | place: Iran: Karaj | collected 2018-10
TGCCGGAGCCGCTCCACCCGGCGTTCACCAGGTACGCGTTGGCGCCGCACTTCTCCATGCGCTTCACCAGCTCCTCACCGTACTTGGTGGGATGGAGCTCCAGGAACGCCTGGCCGAAGCAGGCGGAGAAGGTGGGGGTGGGCTCGGTGATGCCGCGCTCGGTGCCAGCGAGCTTCGCCGTGAAGCCGGAGAGGAAGTAGTACTTGGTCTGGTCCGGCGTCAGCACGGACACGGGGGGCAGCACGCCGAAGGCGTCGGCGGACAGGAAGATCACGTTCTTCGCGTCGGGGCCGGCGGAGATGGGGCGCACCTTCTTGACGATGTTCTCGATGTGCTCGATGGGGTAGGAGACACGGGTGTTCTCGGTGACAGACTTGTCGGCAAAGTCGATCTTGCCGTTCTCGTCCAACGTCACGTTCTCCAGGAGGGCGTTCCGGCGGATGGCGTTGTAGATGTCGGGCTCGGAGTCCTTGTCGAGGTTGATGACCTTGGCGTAGCAGCCGCCCTCGAAGTTGAACACGCCCTCGTCGTCCCAGCCGTGCTCGTCGTCGCCGATGAGAAGGCGCTTGGGATCGGTGCTGAGGGTGGTCTTGCCGGTGCCGGACAGACCGAAGAAGATAGCGGTGTTCTGTCCGTTCATATCGGTGTTGGCGGAGCAGTGCATAGCAGCAATGCCCTTAAGAGGCAGATAGTAGTTCATCATGGAGAAGAGGCCCTTCTTCATCTCGCCGCCGTACCAGGTGTTGAGGATAACCTGCTCTTTGCTGGTCACGTTGAATGCGACGCAGGTGTCGGTGCGGAGGCCGAGCTCCTTATAGTTGTCCACCTTGGCCTTTGCAGCGCAGTAAACAACGAAGTCGGGCTCTTGGTCAAACTCTTCCTCGTTCTTGGGACGGATGAACATATTGGTCACGAAGTGTGCCTGCCAAGCGACCTCCATAATGAAACGGACCTTCATGCGGGTATCCTTGTGGGTGCCGCAGAAACCGTCCACCACGAACAGCCTTTTGCCGCTGAGCTGCTTGAGGGCGAGTTTCTTAACCTCTGCCCAAACCTCCTCGGACATCTTGTGGTTGTCGTTGGGGTAGCCTTCGGTTGTCCACCAAACCTCGCCGGGTGCGCCTTCCTTGGAGGTCTCGTCATAAACGATGTACTTATCTTTAGGGGAACGGCCGGTATAAACGCCAGTCATAACATTGATAGCGCCGAGCTCGGTAACCACGCCCTTGTCGTAGCCGGTAAGGCCGGGCTTGGTCTCTTCGTTGTAGAGTACTTCGTAGGTAGGATTGTAGAGCACCTCGGTTACGCCCTCGATGCCATACTTGCCAAGATTGATTTTAGCCATAATTTATCAGAGTTTTTGTTTGAAATTTCCAATCCACAAATATAATCATTTTTAATGATTGGTCAAACAAAACAATGCCACAAATAGTAAAAAACGGCGGTATCTGTTCCTCCGTCCTCGCTGCGCTCGCCCTCCCGCAAGCGGGCCCCTCCCTCTACAAGCGAGGGTGCTTACGACGGAGGAACAGATACCGCCGTTTTTTTGTATATTTGCCAATGTGAAAGGAAAGTTATATCTGATACCTTCGCCTCTGGGCGAATATGACCCTGCTCTGGTGCTCCCGGCTCCGGTGCTGGAACTTCTCCACACTATTGATTGTTATGTAGTTGAAGAAGTCCGCACAGCAAGGCGCTTCCTCTCGGCAGCCGGTCTCAAAGGGCACATAGAGGGCCTGGAGTTCCATACACTTAACGAACACTCCTCAAAAGAAGATATCGAAGCACTGGGCTCCCTTTTCGACAAAGGAGATGTGGGCCTTATTTCCGAAGCCGGCCTTCCCGCCGTGGCCGACCCGGGGGCTGACCTTGTAGCCCTCTGCCACCGCAAGGGAATAGAGGTGGTGCCCCTAGTGGGGCCGTCCTCCCTGATGCTCGCCCTCATGGCCTCGGGGCTTAACGGCCAGAGCTTCGCTTTCAGGGGTTATCTGCCCGCCAAGACGGACGAGCGCCGAAGCGCTCTCAAAGAAGTTGAACGTATATCCAAGGCCCTGAACCAGAGCCAGATATTCATAGAAACCCCTTACCGAAACGACGCTCTGCTGGGAGACCTCCTGAAGCTCCTCCAGCCTTCCACCCGCCTTACCGTAGCGGCCGACATAACCCTGCCCACTGCCTTTATCAGAACCCTGACCGTCGCCCAGTGGCGAAAAGCTCCTGTAACCATAGGCAAACGTCCCTGCGTGTTTATTATCCTGGTATGACGGCAGAAGAGGTACTCAAGCGCTGGTGGGGCTACGACTCTTTCCGCCCCATGCAGAAGGAAATCATCATCTCCGCCCTTGAAGGCAGGGATACGCTTGCAATTCTGCCCACCGGAGGCGGCAAGTCGATTTGCTTCCAGGTACCTGCCATGCTCCGCGACGGCCTCGCACTTGTGGTCACGCCTCTCATAGCCCTTATGAAAGACCAGGTGCAGAACCTCTCGCAGCGAGGCATCAGGGCCCTTGCCATCCATGCCGGCATGCCACGGCGGGAGGTTGACCTTGCGCTGAACAACGCCGCCTACGGCGACTGCAAGTTCCTGTACGTCTCACCGGAGAGGCTCTCCACTCCGCTTTTCAGGAGTTATCTTGATGTACTGAATATCAACTATATAGTCGTTGATGAGGCGCACTGTATCTCCCAGTGGGGCTACGACTTCAGGCCAGACTACCTGCAAATAGGGGAACTCCGCAAAGAAGTTGACGCTCCCGTAATTGCGCTTACCGCCACTGCCACTCCCAAGGTAGCGGAAGATATAATGAAGCGCCTCTCGCTTAACCCCCTCAAGCCGTCTTTCCGCCTGCTGCGCAGCGGCTTCGAGCGGCCGAACCTGAGTTACATCGTACGCGAGTGCCGCGACAAGTCGGGCCAGCTGCTGGACATCTGCAACGGGGTGCCGGGCTCAGGCATTGTGTACCTTCGCAACCGCAGCCGGTGCGAGGAAGTGGCGGCACTGCTAAGCGCCAGGGGCATAAGCGCGTCGTATTATCATGCCGGCCTGGGGCCTCTGAGCCGCAGCCAGAGGCAGGAAGACTGGAAGAGCGGACGCATAAGGGTGATGGTTTGCACCAACGCATTCGGTATGGGAATCGACAAACCGGACGTGCGCTTCGTGGTGCACTGGGAGCCCTCGGACAGCCTGGAATCGTACTTCCAGGAGGCGGGCCGGGCCGGACGCGACGGCCTGCGCTCTTATGCCGTACTCCTGTGGAACTCCGCTAACATCACGCACTTGCGCCAGATGCTGGATGCGTCGTTCCCGCCTCTCGAATACATCGAAGATATCTACCAAAAGCTGCATATCTTCCACAATATCATATACGAAACGGGGGAGGGCCGCTCGCTGCGCTTCGACCTGGAAGCTTTCTGCAAGCAATGGGGCCTGCAGCGCCCTTCTGTGCACTATGCCATACGCTACCTCGAGCAGTCGGGGCACCTGAGCTACGTCGAAGATGCCGAATTCCCCACCAGGGTGCGTATTTCCGTTCCTCGTAACGCCCTGTATGATACCGACTTGCCCGATCCTCGAATGATTCCTTTGCTGGAACATTTGATGCGCAGCTATCCCGGCATCATGTCTTATTCGCTGCCAATCGATGAGGATAGTCTTGCCGCAGCATGCGACGCAACCATACCCGACCTTCACCAGTTGCTGTACCGCCTGGCGCTGGAAAGGGTGCTCAGTTATATCCCTGCGGAGCGCAGCTCCATGGTGTACCTGCATCACAACCGTCTCACGCCGGGCAATATCGACCTGCAGCCTGAGCGCTATGCCTTCCTCAGAGGCATGGCCGAGGAAAGGCTGGAGGCTATGGAGTCGTACCTCACTGACGATGAAGAATGCCGCTCAAAGCAACTTTTGCGCTATTTCGGCCAGGAGGATTCATCCGACTGCGGAACCTGCGACGTGTGCCGCTCCCGCGCAGGCGAAGAGCGTACCAGGGCCGCGATCCTGAACTTCCTGCGCGCTCATCCCGGTGCGGGGATAAGCGAGGTAAAACAATTCTGCGGCAATCCCGGGAACGGAATGCCGCAGAACGCTATTGAGGTGTACCGTCGTCTGGTTGACGAGGGACTCGCCGGCTAAAGCCAGCCGCTGATAATCTTCTTCGCTTCTTCGGGGTCATCGGGGAAGTGATTGCCCAACACAAAGAAATTCTTGATTTCTTCTTTCTTGTCCGGGAAGAGCTTCTGGAGGTTCTTCTTGTTGATAGGAACCACTTTGTCACGGATGTACATGAACAGCTTTTCAGACACCGTGTAAGGATTGTTGCCCGTTTGGTCGATTCCGTGGGCCTCTCCGTCGGGATATACCGAGCCGTATTCAATTATGGCGTTCGACCTTGCCATGCCGGCCATCGTGGAACCAAGGCGTATGTCTTTACGGATGTTTACTTCACGCTTGAGTGCAAATCCAAAGATGTCGGTTACCGGATACATGCGGAAGTACAATCCGCCGCTGTGGATAAACCAAACATCGTCGATGACCACCTTGAGTACGTTGCTGCCTGCATCGGCAACGATCTCCTGACCCTTGTCCATGTAGCGGAGGGTATTGTCGACGGCGCAGATATTGATCTGCCCCTTGACCGGCGCCTGGCCGGAGAAGTAAACGTAGCCGGTGCCGAACTTAGGCATGAGGTAGTAAACATCGTTGGGAATGCCGTTTACATCCCCTTCCTGGGCGTATGCTCCTGCAGAAGCGGATGTGAGCAGGAACGCAGTCTGAATGAATATCGCTAAACGTTTCATAAATCAAAACAACTATTTGCTGGCAGAGCCTTTTTCAACAAAATTTATGCCTATGATGCCCAGCTTCTCGAGAAGAGCTTCAGGCTTGGGGTCGTGGCCACGGAAATTGCGGTACAGCACCGCCTCGTCCTCGCTGCTGCCCTTCGAGAGTATCTCGCGGCGGAAAGCGCCGGAAACCTCGGTGTTGAAGATGCCTTTCTCCTTGAACAGGCTGAAGGCGTCGGCCTCAAGCACTTCGGCCCACTTGTAAGAATAGTAGCCGGCGGAATAACCTCCGGAGAAAATATGGCTGAAAGATGTGGAAATGCAAGTGCTGGGGATCTGCGGCATAAGGGCGGAGGGTTTGAGTATCTCTTTCTCGAACGCCTTGGCATCCTGCGCGGGGATTTCTTTGAGGCAGTGCCAGGCCATGTCCAGGATGCCGAAGTCGAGCTGACGCACCTGAGAGTAAGCTGCAAGATAATTCTTGGCGGCGACTATCTTTTCTATCATCTCCGAGGGGATGACTTCGCCGCTCTGGTAATGCCGGGCAAAGGTCCCGAGGTATCCGGGCTCAAAAGCCCAGTTCTCCATTATCTGCGAGGGCAGCTCGACGAAGTCGCGGGCGACGCTTGTGCCGGTGAGCGAGCCGTAGCGTCCTTCGGCCATCATGCCGTGCAGGGAATGTCCGAACTCGTGGAGGAAGGTGGTAAGCTCGTCGTGGGTAAGCAGTGAGGGGGAGTCGGCAGTAGGCTTGCTGAAGTTGGTGACTATGCTTATCAGTGGTCTCTCCTCTACGCCGTTGCGTATGCTCTGGCCGCGGAATTCAGTCATCCAGGCTCCGCCTCTCTTGGAAGCGCGGGGGAAGAAGTCGGCGTAGAACAGTGCCAGGTGCTTTCCGGAGGCGTCGGTGACGTCGTAAACCATCACGTCTTTATGGTATCCGGGGAGGTCGGGGCGCGGTGTGAACTGAAGACCGTAAAGGGTGGTGGCCAGGCCGAACACGGCGTCGATGCAGTTCTCGAGCTTGAAATAAGGCTTGAGGGCGCTCTCGTCCAGGGTATAAGTTGCCTGCTTGTACTTCTCGCTCCAGTAGCTGAAGTCCCAGGGCATAAACTCTCCCTCAAAGCCTTGCTCCTTGGCGTAGGAGATAATCTGTGCCACTTCATTGCGTGCTGCAGGAAGAGAGGGGGTGAGCAGCTCGTTGAGGAAAGCGTTTACCTCGGCGGGGGTCTTGACCATGCGCTCTTCGAGGGCGTAGTCGGCGAATGTAGGATATCCAAGAATGTTGGCAATCTTTATGCGATGGTCAACTATATCTTTGATTACCTGGCTGTTGTCATTCTCGCCCGAGGTGGCCCTGCTGTTGTAGGCCATGTACATTTTTTCCCTGAGGTCACGCCTTGCGGAGTACTTCATAAAAGGAGAGTAGCTGGGATAGCTAAGGTCGAAAACCCAGCCTTCCTTGCCCTTCTCCCCGGCGGTCTGCTTGCCGAGGGCTACCAAAAAATCGGGCAGTCCTTCAAGTTCCGCCTCGTCGGTAAGCTCGAGTGTGAACGCGTTGGTGGCGGCGAGTACGTTCTTGCTGAACGAGAGGGTGAGCAGCGAGAGCTCTTCACTGAGTTTGCTGTACACCTGCTTGTCTTCCGGTGAGAGATTGGCTCCGCCGCGGGTAAAACTCTTGTATGTCTTTTCCAGCAGTCGGGCCTGGTCGGCTTCGAGTGCGAGGCTCTCCCGCTGCTCCCACACCGCCTTCACCCTCTCGAAGAGCTTCTCGTTGAGCGACACGTACATAGAGTACTCGGTAAGCATGGGGGACACCTTCTCGGCAATCTCCTGGAGGGTGTCGTTGGTATCGGCCTCCATGAGGTTGAAAAATATGCAGGATACCCTGTCGAGGGTCTTTCCGCTGAATTCAAGCGCCTCCACGGTGTTCTCGAAAGTGGGGGCGTCGGGATTGGCCACAATGGCGTCTATCTCGGCTTTGGCCTCCTGAATGCCCTGCTCGAAGGCAGGAAGGTAATGTTCATTCTTGATTTTGTCAAACTGCGGGGCGCCATACTCCAGCGGCGACTCGCACAGAAGGGGATTTTGCATTTTGCAGGATGTGATTGCGGCCGTCAGAAGCGCGGCGGCGAGGATGGTTTTTCTCATATATGTCTATTCTATTATCATTCCGTCGAATGCCGGGTGGACTCCTTCGGGAAGAATCCGGTCCAGCATGGCGTGAGCGGGCAGCAGGTGGGAAATATGGGTGATGTACGACTGCTCGGCGCCCACTCTCTCGAAGAACTTAAGTGCCTCGTGGAGAGAGAAATGGGCATGGTGCGAATCGAATTTCACGCAGTTGATGGTAACCGCCTTGAGTCCCTTGAGCTTGTCGAATTCAGGCTCCTCGATCAAATTCATATCAGTCAGATAGGCTATGTCTCCGAAGCGGTAGCCAAGCACCGAAAGCTTCTTGACCTTGTGATGCCAGCCTTGGATAGGGATGACCTCCACTCCCGTCCCCGGATCGGAATGGCTCTCGATATGCCTGTATCCGAAGCCCTTCTCCCAGCTGAGGATCTCGTCTCCGGCGTTTGAGTACACCTTGAAAGGAGCGCTGCCGTCAATAGTGTGCATATGCCACTCTGGGGCCCCCTGATAACGAGGCTCGGCAAAAGCGTAGGCATATGTATGACGCAGCGATTTCTCTACGTATTCCTCGCAGTAAATATTCACCGGATGCCTCTCGCAAAGGTTGAGGGCGCGGGTGTCGTCAAGCCCGCCCACGTGGTCCATATGATTGTGAGTCAGCAGGATGGCGTCGAGGTGATCGATACCGGCACGGAGCGCCTGGATGCGGAAGTCGGGTCCGCAGTCAATAAGTATGGTCAGGCCGCCGTATTCCACCAGGGCTGACGCCCTGAGGCGGGCGTCCCTTGGGTCGGACGAGGTGCATACCGGGCAGCGGCAGCCTATCATCGGTACTCCCGATGATGTGCCCGAGCCCAGAATAGTAAGTTTAGCTTTCATATCGTAACATCCACTATCTTGCCGCACAGCGACGCCTCCCAGGGACGCCGTATGCGAATGTAATTACCTGTATATCCTTCCATGAAGCCTTGTCTGTTGCTCGATTCGAAGAGCACCTTCTCTTTGACTCCGCGGTTGCTCTCTACGAACCCGGCGTGCAGCTCTGCGCATAGCTCTTCAAGGGCAGCAACCCTCTCTTTCTTAACGCTTTCACTCACCTGCCCGCTCATCGATGCGGCCGGGGTGCCGGGCCGGCGGGAGTAGGGGAAAACGTGAATGAATGCGGGGCGGATCTGCTGCAGGAAGCTGTATGTCTGCCCGAAGAGGGCCTCGCTCTCACCGGGCAATCCCACCATGACATCTATTCCGAAGAACACTTTCGGCCCTCCGGGGCGTTCCATCGCCTTGCGTACATAGTCGAGTTTTCCGGCAAAAAATGCTGTGTCGTAGTGCCTGCCCATCTTGGCGAGCAGCTCGTCGGATCCGGTCTGAAGGGGAATATGGAAATGCGGCTGGAATTTGGTGCCGGAGGCAATCCAGTCGATTATCTCTTCGGTGAGCAAGTTGGGCTCTATGCTGGAAATGCGGTAGCGCTCTATGCCCTCGACCCCGTTAAGCGCCTTCAGAAGGTCAAGGAAAGACTCGCCGGTGCTGCGGCCGTAGTCCCCCGTATTGACCCCCGTAAGCACAATTTCTTTCACCCCGAGGGCGGCTATGCTCCGGGCGTTTTCGACGCAGCGCTCCAGCGGCACGTTGCGGCTCTCGCCCCTGGCATAGGGCACCGTGCAGTAAGCGCAGTAGTTGTTGCATCCGTCCTGGACCTTGAGGAAGGAGCGGGTGCGCTCGCCGCTGCTCCAGGCATCGAATACCGGAGGCGGGGGAGTGGTGATAGCGGTGGTAATGCCAAGTGCGGAAAGAGTATCGGGCACGACGGACGATTTTTCGTTGCACCCGAATACCCGGGTTACGCCGGGGATGGCTTCTATCTCTTCGCGCCTGAGCTGGGCGCTGCAGCCTGTAACTATCACGGCGGCGCCGGGGTTGATGCGCTGGACCTTGCGTATCAGGTTGCGCGATTTGGCATCGGCCATAGCCGTCACCGAACAGGTGTTGACCAGATAAATGTCCGCCGCCTCACCGCGCGGGGCGGCCTTCAGCCCCGCGGCAAGGAAGCCGCGCTCGTAAGTGCTTGTCTCGGCATAATTAAGCTTGCAGCCGAGCGTCAGGAACGCTATAGTTTTATACTTACCTTCGCCCATTCGCATTCTCCTCCTACGGGAGGATTCTTCTTTGATACAGTCAGCTCGAAGTGCTCCAGGGACGGAAACTCCTTTTGCAGGCTCTCCGCAATGCGGCAGCACAAGTGCTCGAGCAGGTTGGACGGTTCCTTCATCTGTGCGGCCACTACTTCATAGACACGGCTGTAGTCCAGGGTGTCCTCCAGGCTGTCGCTTGCCGCGGCTGCGCCGAAGTCACTCGGGCAGCGGAAATCGACCACGAATTCGTTACCCTCGCGGCGCTCGCTCTCGAGGCAGCCGTGATACGCCCAAAAATGCATTCCGCACAGTTCGATTTGTCCTTCCATTATTCGGTAATCTGTATGGTCTTCATCTGTTTCTTCTTCTCCGATTCGATCAGGGCCTCCTGCGCCTTGCGCTTCTTGCTCATGAACAACTGGCGGAGGAAGGTCCAGGTGTTGTCGAATTCTTTTTGGTAAGTAATACCGGCGCCGTTGCGCTGGGAGTAGTCTAGGCTGCTGGTATACTCGTCGGCCGAGTGGGAGAAGAGCTTGAGTATCAGCTCTCCGCTCTTGAGGACTTTGTAACCTATGTCAAGGTCGCCCACTACATCGCCGTATGCACTGGTGGACGTGCTGTACTTTCGGTTGCCCACGGAGCCGTTGACCACAATGCGGTTGTTGAACAGCTGGGTCGATACGGCCACGTCAAATATGTCCGTGCCTCCGTTGTCCTGCTGGTAGCCGAAGCCGAAGTCCAAAGGAATCTCCAGTTTTTGGAGTATGTTGTTGAGCTGCCCCGACACTATCTCTCCTACGTTGGCAAAGAGCATGTTGGTGCCGTTCACGACTCCCGCGTTCTCTTCCGGCAAGAAGGTGCCGAACAGCAGCAGGGCCACGAACTGCTTCTGTATCTTGTCGTTGGTGCTGAGCGCGGCATCGACCAGAATCTTGGTGTTGGGCTCCAGGTCGGGGACGTTTATGCCGAACGACACCTCAGGGTTGCGGAGCTTTCCGCCTATCTTGAGCTGGCACTCTACGGTGCGCCGGCTCGAGATTGCGGTAGAGTCAGCCGGCGCCAGCGTGGCGAGGCTGGTCTTGACATTGTGCACCGCCTCGATGTTGAGGGTGCTCTCCATGATGTCGCCGTTGAACTTCAGCGAGCTGCCGTCCTTGATGTCGAATTCCTTGCTCACAATGCCCGGGAGGTTGAAAAGGTATTTGCCGCGGTCGAGGATGTAGTCTCCCTTGAGCTGCAACTTGTCCTTGGATGTATCGAGGTCGAATACTACCGAACCGTTGCCTCCGGTGGTAAGCACGTGGCCCGATTCTTTGTCGATCTCGACATTGGCGGTCACCTCCGGGGAGATGCCCATCTTGGCGTGGATTGTTATCTTGCCCGAAGGCTTGACGTAGTCGCTCTTAGGCGCCGGTGACGAATCGTCTTGCCCGTTGTCCCTCTCGACAAAGGTCAGCAGGTTGCTTCCCGCTGCGGCCGACGAAGAAGGTATGGGAACGTTTACGTTGCCGACCCCGGCCGTTACGATGTCGGCGTCGATACGCAGGGCCTCGAAGGGCCCCTTGACGCTGGCCTTGCCGCTCACGGCCAGGTCGCCGTACAAGGCTGAAGATCCCTTGACCGGAATGTCTATAGCCTTGAGCTTGTGCATTTCAAGGTCGGTGTTGAGACGGAAGTCCTTGAAATTGCGGAATCCCAGCGAGCCGTTCACAACGCCCAGTCCGCCGTAATCGTCCTTGACGCCTATGCCGTTGAACTTGACTCCGCTGTTGTCGAGTCCCACCGTGCCGTTAAGGGTATAAGCTACGTTGGTGTATGCCACCCGGGTGCGGAGGTCAACCAGTCTGATGCCCTCACTCTCAAGCGAAAGCTTGTTAACGGGGCCGCTGGCCTTTACCGAACCGTACAGTTTTCCGTCAAGCTCAGAGAGTGCGCTCTTTACCAGAGGCGCGATGAGGCCGGCGTCGAATCCGTCCATGCCCACCGTGGCCACCAGCTTCTTGTTGTTGAGTGCGTAGTTGCCAAGGACGCGCAGCATCTGCTCCTCTCCTTTGGTATTCAATAGCCTGAAGTTGATGAGCTTCTCGTCGTCGTCCCATTCGCTCAGCAGTCGTATGTTGCCGGCCTGGCGCCCCCAGAGCTGCAGGTCGTCGAGTGAAAGGTTGGCGCTGATACCCAGCTCCGAAGGGAGAGGGGAGATAACCGTAGCGTATCCGTCCAGGATACCCTGGATGTTGAGGCCTCCTTCGGGCATAAAGTCGTTGATGATGCTAAGGTCTAGCTTGTCCAGTACCATCTGCATCTGCTCGTGGCTGTCGGGGCTGATCTTTCCGTTGATGGAAATGCTCTGGGAGTCGCTGAACAACTTGAATCCCACGGCGTCTATGCTTCCGTCGTGCAGCAGCAGCGACGAGCGGGCAAGCTCCCACACGTCATCTTTCACTCTCAGGTATGAGGGCAAGGTCTGGATGTCTATCTCCGGCTTGCCGCTCTCGCCCTTGTGCAGCCCGGCCTCCAGGTTGAGCTCGCTTCCTTTTTCGAGCACGTCTGCGCCCTCGTACAGCAGGGTAAGAGAGGCGCGGTCGTCTGCGGCCTGCGCACTGAACTGGGCCTTGTCGAAGGTCATTCCGTTGAACTTGAGGCTCCCGGCGTTCAGGCTCAGGTCGAGATTGTCGAACTGGTTGTCTATGGCGAGGTTAAGATCGGACACCCCTATGCCTCCGAGTGCAATTTGGGGAGAATCGACGTATCCGAGCAGGCGTCCGTCGGCGTCAAGGTCTACGTTGGCGGTGGTGCCGTTGGCGATGGTGAGTCCAGGCATGATGAACGTCAGCAGCGGGTCGGCGTCGTGGAACACGGCACTGACCGTTGCCTGCAGCCCTCCGCTTTCGGCTCCGGTGGCAAAATAGTCAGGGAAAGATCTCTCGACGGTAGCCAGTTTGACGTCCCGCACAAGGCCCTTCAGGTCGGTGGTGCCGGTGTATTTGACATCCAGGCAGTTGGAATTGAGGATCAGGGTAAGGAGGGAGTCGCCGGTACGGGCTTCGGCATCGATGTCGCCGATATAGTGGTCGCCGTCGTTGTTGGAGAGAATCAGGTCCCCGATTTGTATGTGCATGGGTGCGTTGGCCTCCACTCCCTGGTCGGCATACACCGAGCAGGACACTTTGGACGCTCCTCCGCGGGTGTCGATATTGAGCGCTGCCAGATCGACGTTCGTGAGTGTGCCTGTGATGCGCCCGCTCTGGTTCTTGGTGTCCAGCGAGGCGTCGAGGCTGAGCAATGCGTTGGGGTCGTCGCTGCTAAGGGATGCTACGATGTTCCGGCCGTCGAAGGTGGCGTCAAGGCCGAGGCCGCTGTAGTCGTAGCCCATGAAATTGAGCCTGGAGATGTTGAGTCCTTCCACATCGGCCTTAATGCCTTTCTTCCCCAGGGAGGCATTAAGTTTGGCGTCAAGGTCGCAGGGCCCCAGGGAACTGTTCCCCAGGAGCTTGCCCAAATCCAGCGACGAAGTGTTCACAATTGCCGCCACCGTGCCGTCTTTCGAAGGATCAATAAGGTTGCGTGCAGAGGCCGAAGCGTTAACCTTGCCAAGGGAAGAATTGATGTCGAAGTTCCCTTTAAAGTCGTTAAGGAGGCCCGATATACTGCCGTTGAGCGTAAACTCGGCGCCTTTGGCCATATTGGCCGGAAGCTTGGCCTTGACCCCCAGTTTGTTGAGCGCCGCTTCAAGGCCCTTTGTGCTGAAGCGCACGTCGTCAAGAGTGGCGTCGATACGCATGTTCTGGGTGTCGGGAATGCCCTTGCAGGTACCGTTGATGGTGCCGGACGCCCCTTTGTCGGGGGTGGTGAATACAAAGTCGCTGATGCGGAAATTGCTCACCGGCCCCTTGAAGCGTCCGCTGCTTATGTCGGCGGTAAATTCGTTGCCGTAGAACACTCCGTTGCCGTAGCCGCTGATCGAACTCAGCACCAGGCGCGAAGGGGCTATATCTACATCCAGCTCGACTTTGTTCAAGAAGTCGCTCCAGGCGTAGGTGTCGTCGTAGCTGAATATGACGTGGCGGAGATTCATGTCCGATCCGCCGTTGTCGCGGAGTTTGAAGGAGTTGATGATAGTCTTGCCCTGGCCCACCAGGCAGCTGCCCGATGCTTCATAAATCTCGAATCCGCTCTTTTCTTTGGCGTCCAGATGGTCAACCACGGCCCTGCAGCGCCCGCCGCTGAAGCCCACGTCGTGTGCCTCGACGTTGCACACTATGTCCATGTCGGCATAGTTCATGCCGTGCTGCTGGACGGTGGTAGAAGTGGCGGGCAGATGCATGGTATAGCGTGCGTTCTTGACCGAGAGCTTATGTATGGTGAAGAGGCTGTCGAGAGTCATCTGGGCGTCAGGGTTCGACTTAAGGCGGAACACTCTGGTTATGTTCACGTCCCCTCCCTCCGGAGGGCTCACCAGCTGGAACAGGACATCTTTGATCTCCACCCTGTTGAGGTCGAACCCGCTCTTGCGGAAGAGGCTCTTGAGGGAGAACGTGGCCGACAGGTGCCCTATCCTTCCCAGGGTATCAGTCCCCGGGATGGAAGGCGAGCTGTCGATTATCGACACGTCCTTGACGATAAGGGTGTTGAACGGGAGGATGCGGACCGAACCGATGCTTACCTCCCCGTCCATCGACTCGGAGAGCTTGGCCGCCGCTATCTTGGCTATGCGGGTTTGCACGGCGGGAACTTGCAGCGCAACGACGCCGCAGAGCAGGAGCAAGATCAACAGACCGACTATCCTGGCCGCTATGTATCTTTTCTTTGAGATAGCCAAATACGTATTTAACCTACAAATTTAGTAAATAATTGTTAAATTTGCGGTCATTCAAAGCTTGTTTTAGATGTCAGATATAATACTGGGCATAGAATCATCCTGTGACGACACTTCGGCGGCTGTTATCCGCGACGGCTGGCTGCTTTCCAACGTCATTGCTTCGCAAGATGTGCACAAAGCGTACGGCGGCGTGGTGCCGGAGCTGGCGTCGCGCGCCCACGAGCTCAACATAGTGCCGGTTGTGAGCGAGGCCCTGTCAAGGGCAGGAGTGGCTCCGGGAGATATTACCGCCGTGGCTTTCACCCGCGGCCCGGGCCTTCTGGGCTCTCTGCTGGTGGGAACCTCTTTCGCCAAGGCTCTCGGCCTGTCGCTGGGTGTCCCGATCGTTATGGTAAACCATCTCCAGGGCCATCTGCTGGCCGATTTCATACGCCAGGAGGGAGTTCCGGTGCGCGAGCCCGCATTCCCTTACCTGTGCCTGCTGGTAAGCGGAGGCAACTCGCAGATAGTGCGGGTGGACAGCCCCCTGTCGTACACCATCCTTGGCCAGACCATCGACGATGCGGTGGGTGAGGCCTTCGACAAATGCTCCAAGATGATGGGCCTGGGCTATCCCGGAGGCCCCGTTATCGACCGCCTTGCCGCCAAGGGCGATCCGCTGCGCTTCAAGTTCGCCAAGCCCCACATACCCGGGCTCGACTATTCGTTCAGCGGCGTCAAAACCTCGTTGCTGTATTTTGTCCGAGACCAGCTCGCACTCGACCCCGACTTCATGGAGAAGAACAAAGAAGATATTTGCGCTTCTTTCCAAAAGACCCTGATCGACATACTCTTGGACAAACTCATCAAGGCTGCGCGCCAGACCGGCATCAAAGACATTACCATCGGCGGCGGCGTGAGCGCCAACAGCGGCCTGCGCAGCCGCATCGAGGCCGAAGGGCGCAAGAGGGGCTGGCGCACTTTTCTCCCGGAGTTTAAATTCACCACAGACAACGCCGCCATGATAGCCATTGCCGGATACTATCATTATCTGGCAGGGGAGCGCGCCCCGCTTGATACGGCTCCCGTATCGAGAATGTCGGATTTCTGATTTTTTTGCTAACTTGCACACTGGTTAGATAGTTACAATATGGATAAGATCAAAGTTGCAATTGTGGGATACGGCAATATAGGCCGCTTCTCGCTCGAGGCCGTAGATGCGGCCTCCGATATGGAATGCGTGGGAGTCGTCCGCCGCAACACCGCTTCCGCTCCCGGCCTTGAAGGCCGCAAGGTTGTGTCCGACATCAGCGAGCTCGGCAAAGTGGATGTTGCCATTCTCTCGGTGCCTTCGCGCAAGGTGGAGGAAAATGCATTGAAGTATCTGTCGATGGGCATCAGCACCGTTGACAGTTTCGATATCCACACCGACATTTGCGCCCTGCGCTCCACTCTCGGCCCCGTGGCGGCTGAGCATGGTGCCGTGAGCGTCATTTCCGCCGGATGGGACCCGGGCAGCGACTCGGTGGTGCGCGCCCTCATGCAGGGCCTGGCCCCCAAGGGCATCAGCTACACCAATTTCGGCCCCGGCCGTTCAATGGGCCATTCCGTTGCAGCCAAGGCAGTTGAGGGAGTAAAGGAGGCGCTCAGCGTGACCATCCCCATAGGCACCGGGCTTCACAGGCGTATGGTCTATGTCGAGCTGGAGAACGGAGCGGACTTCGAAAAGGTGCGGAGCGCCATTCTTGCCGACCCTTATTTCTGCCACGACGAGACCCACGTGATCGCCGTCGATAACGTCGATGCCCTGAACGATATGGGCCACGGAGTTAACCTGGTACGCAAAGGCGTGTCGGGTGCCTCCCACAACCAGCTGCTGGAGTTCAATATGCGCATCAACAATCCGGCCCTCACCGGCCAGGTGCTGGTGATGGCGGCCCGTGCCGCCGTGCGCCAGGCCCCGGGTTGCTACACCATGATCGAGATTCCTGTAATAGATATGCTCGAAGGTGAGCGGGAGGCTCTCATCCGCTCGCTGGTCTAAGGTCTTTTATGGCAGAGGGGGCAATCGGAGGCGAACTGGTCGATTCTGCAGGGCGGATCGTAGAGCGTCTGCGCGAGGGTGGAGTAATGCTTCTTACGGCTCCTCCCGGTGCCGGTAAATCCACCGTACTTCCTCTCCATCTGCTTAACTCCTACAAGGGCAAGATCCTGATGCTGGAGCCAAGACGCATAGCCGCAAGGCAGATTGCGTCCCGTTTGGCTTCGCAGCTCGGCGAGCCGGCAGGCCGCACCGTGGGCTACCAGATCCGCTTCGAAAAGCGAGTCTCGCCCCTTACCCGCCTGGAGATTCTTACCGAGGGCATACTTACACGCCGCCTGGTTGAGGATCCTGCCCTGGAGGGCGTGGAACTGGTGATTTTCGACGAGTTCCACGAGCGCGGGCTCAATTCCGACCTTGCCCTTGCCCTCTGCCGCTCGGTAAGGGAAATCCTGAGGCCCGACCTCAATATCCTCATAATGTCGGCGACCATGGACGTGGATGCTCTCGGAAAGGCCCTTGGCGCCGTCACTTTCTGCTGCGGGGGCCGGCAGTTTCCTGTGGGTGCGGAGTATTCCACTTCAGAAACCACTCCCGAAAACGTCGTGGAAAGAGTCACCGCGGCCGTCCGCAAGGCACATTTCGAGCAGAGCGGCGACATACTGGCGTTCCTGCCCGGAGAGGGCGAGATACGCCGCTGCGCCGAGGCGCTGGGCTCTCAAACCGGTGATACTCAGATTTATCCTCTTTACGGAATGCTGCCCGACAATCTTCAAAAAGCTGCTATTGCCCCGTCCGCCCCCGGCACCCGTAAGATAGTTCTCGCTACTCCCGTGGCCGAGACTTCCCTAACCATAGAGGGAGTTCGCACCGTGGTGGATTCCGGGCTTTGCCGAAGGAGCGTTTTCGATGCCAGCACGGGCCTGGGGCGCCTTGAGACCGTACGCATCAGCCTTGATATGGCCACCCAGCGCGAAGGCCGTGCAGGGCGGGTGGCGCCCGGCGTTTGCTACAAACTCTGGAGCCGCGCCCTCGAGGCCCGTATGGAGGCGATGCGCGAGCCGGAAATACTCTCGGCCGACCTTTCCTCCACGGTGCTCCAGATAGCAGCCTGGGGCGGACGGGCCGAAGACCTTCCGTGGCTTACTCCGCCTCCTTCGCACTCCCTTTCTTATGCCCGTGACCTGTTGCAGAGCCTGGGGGCAATTGACTCTGATGGACGTATAACTTCACACGGAAGGGCGCTTGCAGCATTCCCTTGCCATCCCCGTATAGCCCAGATGCTGCTTAGGGCGGATACGCCTGAACTTAAGGCACTTGCATGCGATATTGCTGCCGTAGTCGAAGAAAAAGACCCGCTGCCTGAGAGCTGCGGATGCGGAATCGACCTGCGCGTTGACGCCCTGCGCCGGGCGCGCCGTAACAAGACACTTGGGGCATTTGGAAGGATAGAGAGAGCTGCGGTCCAGTACCGCGGAATGGTAAGAGTGCAAGAGGATAATTCGGCCATCGATCCTTATCAGGCAGGGGCTCTGCTCTCCGCCGCATGGCCTCTCCGCATAGCCAAGGCGGGCGATGCCTTCGGGCGCTTTTTCCTTACTGACGGCTCCATCGTATCGCTTGACCAAAGCGATGCGTTAAGCATCGCCGGATGGCTTGCCGTGGCTTCGCTGAATGTGCGTCCTGGAGGCGTGGGACGCGTTTTCCTCGCCGCTCCCCTCGACGAGTCGGACCTTGAAGCATTTGTGCGCGAGAGGGATATTATTTGCTGGGACAGCAGGGAAGAGGGCGTAGCTGCGCGAAGGGAACGGAGGGTAGGCAACTTGCTCCTTTCGTCCAGGCCCCTCTCGGGCTGCGACGAGTCTGCCGTGCTCGGCGTTCTGTGCGATGCGGCGCGCACCCAGGGCCGGTCGATGTTTACTTTTGACGACGACTTCTACAATCTTTCCCGCCGCGTGGGGAGCGCTGCTGCCTGGCATCCCGAGCTGGGAATACCTGTGCTTGGCGTCGATGAGCTCCTGTCCCGTGCTTCGGAGTGGCTGCCGCTTTATTACCGAGGCGCCCTTACCGCCGCCAGGCTGCGTAAGATAGATATGAGCGCGGTGCTGTGGGGCTTGCTTGATTACTCTGCGCAGCAGGCCGTAGAACGCATCGCTCCTTCACATATTACTGTTCCTACAGGTAGCCGCATACGTCTCCAATACCGGCAAGGTGCGGAGGTGCCGGTGGCAAGAGTTAGGCTTCAGGAGTGCTTCGGAATGAAAACTACGCCCACCGTTGACGGAGGCAGGAGGCCGGTTCTGATGGAGTTGCTCTCGCCCGGTTTTAAGCCCGTGCAGCTTACCACCGACCTAGAAAGTTTTTGGAGGGGAACTTATTTTGAAGTGCGCTCCGAACTGCGCCGCCGCTATCCCAAGCATTCCTGGCCCGACGACCCGCTGACTGCGCCGCCCGTCCGCGGCACGCGGCGTTAAGACGCTTCTTCCTGCCCGGCGGCTGCCGGACCGATCTGCGGCAAAATGTGGCCTGCAGGCTGCTTGATGCCGTGGTTGACGGCCTTCCAGGCGGCTCCGACTATACTTTGCGGGCTGGTGTTCAGACGGGCCGAATTGTCTTTGAACTTTTTGAGCGCGACCTCCAGAGTATGCTCGACCTCGGCATTCTTTTCACAGAAAAGGGCCACCCTGTCGACCATGTTCTGGGCGGCGTCCACAATCTCCGAGATGTTTTCCATCTGCTCCTTCTGCACCCAGGCGGTGCGTATCAGGCGCAGGAAGGGGATAAGAGTTTCTTCGGTGGTGATGAGCACGTTCTGGGAGAATGCCTTGGCAAAGATTTCCGGATCTTCCTGCTTGGCGAGCTGGTAGGCACCGTAGTTGGGGATGAACATTATTACGTATTCGAGGGTCTTGCGCCCTACTACGTATTTTTGGTATTCCTTGCCGGTGAGCTCCTTGATATGGTTCATTACCGACTCCAGGTTGCGGCGCGACGCATCGGCCCTCTGCTCGTCGGTTTCGGCCTCGAAGTAGTCGGAAAGGGCGCTCAGCGATACCTTTGAGTCGATGAGGATGTCAGTGTCGTCGGGGAAGTGGAGGGCGAAGTCAGGGCGCATCTTACGGCCTGTCTCTTCGTTCTGGATGATATTGCCCTTTTTGTCGCGGAGCCAGATTTCGGCCTCGTAGTCGTGCCCTTCACGCAGGCCCTCGGCTTTGAGTATGTTCTCAAGGATGGTCTCGCCGAAGATGCCCTGCATCTTGTTTTTGCCCTTGAGGGCGCTGGCCAGGTTCTCGGCCTTGTTGCCTATGGTGTCGGTCTGCTCCTTGAGGTGGCGGACCGTCTCGGCGAACTGTGTCTTGATGGATGAACTCTCTTCGGCGTGGGTCTTTTTCTGCGCCTCGAAGGCCTCTTTCATGTCTTTTATGTTCTGGTCCAGGCCTCCGGTTATGGCTTTCATAGTTTCGGCGGCCTCTTCTTTGAGGGCTTGCTCGCGGGCCTTCAGTATCTTTTCGCTTTCAAGGACGAGCGCGTTCTTGGCTGCCTCTATGGCCTTCTCCTGCCCCGCCTTGAGCTCGGCAAGGGTCTTTTCGTACTGCTCTTTGTCGCTTGCGCGCAGGGCCTCGGCCGTGTGGGCCTGGGCATCTTTGCGGATAAGCTCTTCGTCTTTCTGGCTCAGTTGTTTAAGGAACGATACCCTCGAGCGGTTTGCGCTGATTATCCAGGCAAGCACCAGGGCTACAATTATGACGGCCGCCGCTATGGCTATGATTACAATATTCTGCATACAAGCACAAATGTACTGATTTTTTTACTTATTTTTACCCCCGGATGAAAGCAGTTTGTGAACAATTGTCCATACGGCAAGCTGTCGGTGCCGACCTGCCGCAAATCATGGACGTCCTGGAGGCGGCCAAAGGCATTATGCGCTCCTCCGGCAATACCGGCCAGTGGATCAACGGCTATCCTTCCACGGAGGTGATAATCCGCGATATCCGGATGGGCTGGGGCTATGTGGTGGAGTACGAAGGGGGAGTTGCGGGCTATTTTGCTTTCATTCAATCACCGGAGCCTACCTACTCCAAGATTTACGGAGGCTCTTGGACCGACGATACCCTGCCTTATCACGTGGTGCATCGCATAGGCAGTTATCCGCAGGTTCACGGCGTGTTCAGGGCCATAATGGACTGGTGCTTCGGGCAGGACAGCAACATCCGCATCGACACGCACCGCGACAACCATATTATGCAGCACAACATACTCAAATACGGATTTGAGTACTGCGGCATTATCTATCTTGAATCGGGCGACGAACGCCTTGCCTATCAGTTGCTCTTGCCGGCAAAACGGCCCGCGAAGAGTACCGCGCCCGAACTTGATTCGCTGATCAGGTAAAGGAAAGGATGGTCGGCGTGCAGCACCACGCGGTCGCCCGGCATATACGCTGTTTCTTTCATCATCCCGGCGCTCGAAACCGCTGCGGCTTCGGTGCCTTCTTCATCGACTTTGATGACGGCGTCCTGCTGGACAAAGCTAAGGCACAGGGCGAAATCTGACATTGCCTTGAAATCGGCAAGGGCCTCGTCGAAAGCGCGGGGCATGCCCATGTCGGAGAGGATATCGTTGAGCTTGATGTGGTACTTGGTCTCAAACTTCGGCAGCCACAAATCTACCTCGCACTGGTCCATCTTGCGGCGGAGCCCATCCCAGGAAGTCTTTTTAAGAAAAGCACAGATATCGGCCACTTTGTGGGAGCCTACCGGCAGCAGCACGGTCATCGAATAAACCCCGTTGCCGTAAGGAATGGTGACAGCCTTGAAAACGTCGTTCTCGGTATAGTTGTAGCTCTTTTCCTGCTTCATCATTTTTACCTTGCTCTTGGTTCCTGACTCGTCGGTGAAAAGCTCCTCGGCAGTTAAAGATTTACTGAACTTCTCGCTCCATTGGCTCTTGAAATACAGTGCGTTAAGAAGATAAGCAAGGATGTCGGGGCTGACCTCGTCCAGAATCTTCGGGACCAGGCCTTCCGTGTGTTTGGAGCACCACCCGTTTATGACCTTTAGCGAGGCGGGGCCGTTGCTGAAATCCAGGTTCGACACCTCTGCCCGGTAGTATTTGCCCACGTCGCTTTTGTAGCTGCCAAGCAGCGGCCAGCCCTCATCTACGAAGATGGCGTTAGCGATGTTGAGCTTGGTCTTCTTGTCCATTTTGGGCAGCTGCTCAAGCATTGAGAGGCAGTATTCGTTGACCGCGTCCACTTCGCCTTTGCCGTAGCCCAGCACGGAGCAAATCTCGTCGGCGGTAGCGCCCTGCGCTCCATCGAGGATCATTCCGAGAAGGAACTGCATGCTGAGAGGGGAGATGATGTAATCGCCCTTGGAGTCGGAGTTGATGCGGTCGATGTACTCAAAGGTGAAGGATGAGCCCTTCTGAACGAACTCGGCGCCCTTGGTGCTGAGTTCCAGCGCCTTGTACGGATTGTTGCCGACCTCGGGACCAACTTGGGAACAGGCCGCCGTGCAGAGCAGCAGGGACGAGGCTGCGAGAATGTATATGCTCTTCATTGCTTTAGATACTAAAATGTCCAGCCCAGGCCTGCTTGGAACAGCGTGGCGACCGAGCCGAGTGTTGTTTCAAAAAAACCGAAAAAATGCTCTCCGCCCAAGCGGACGCCAACAGGGGTAATAGACGGAAGCGGAACTACTTTGGTGCCTTCGGTGATTATGCCCGCACCGGCGGCGGAATAGATTGCACAATTCTCCCCGGGATTCCAGATCCAGCGGACCTGAAATGTCAATGAGCCCACGGGTGCGGAGTTCCTCCATCCGGCAGGGTGCGGCTTATTGAGGTCAAAGCGTGGATTCCCTTTAGGATCGATACCGAATGCCTCGAATTGCGTTATCCTGTGCAGATACCAATAGATGCCGCCGGTAAGAGCGAGTTCGCAGCGGGGGCTGACCAGCAAAGCGCCCGTAAGGTTTATCAGCGGATGTAAGGCCCCGCCTTTGTCAATCCGTATGCCCTCCATGGCGAGCTGCTTTTCCAAGTGCCGTGTATTGGCATTCAGGGCGTGGATTATCGAGGGACCCGAGCTTAATTCGATAGTGAAACGATTACGGAATACAGGCGCCTCTCTCTCTTGGGCGAATGCGCCAAGAGAAAGGCAGAGCAAAACTATAGTCAAGCACCGTTTCATCGTCCCTCGTCCATTTTGATAACTATGTCACGTTGGCGAAGGTCGGCAAGGGTGGTGTCTTTAGGGACGTACAGGCCCTCTGGGTCCTCAAAATGGACGTAAGGGCCTATTTGGTTCTTGACATACGGGATACGCACGCTGCAACGGCCGTCGTCGCCGCTGACTCCAAGCTCCTGGCTATATCCGTTCTTGTACGCCTCTCCGAATACTCTTATACCGGCAATGGGATCTCCGCTCCGGTGTGAAACTACGGTAAATGACATTGGCGCTTCTCCGCCATCATCGAATGGTGAATAGCGGACGCCATAACAGGCCTGGAAGGCGAACAGAGCTCCTGTGAGCGAAGCTCCTTTAAGAAGGTTGCGAAGCCACTTCATAAAAACGTACTTTACTTCTATAATCCATAAAGGCCCGAAAACTTGCACGCCTACAGCGGATAAATGCCGGCACCCACAAAATCTATCAAGTCTTCGGGCTTGATCTTGAACTGCAGTCCGCGCACACCGGCACTCACATAGATGTAGTCGTACAGCAGGGCCGACTCGTGGAAGAAGGTGGGGAGGGGCTTTTTCATGCCCACCGGGGAGCAGCCTCCGCGGATGTATCCGGTCTCGGGCAGGAGCTCCTTGAGGTGTATCATGGCCGCCGACTTGTTGCCGGATATGCGTGCGGCAACTTTAAGGTCGACCTCCATGTCGCCCGGCATGACGCACACGAAGAGCCCGTTACGGTCGCCCCGCAGGACAAGGGTTTTGAACACCATTTCAAGCGGCTCATTGAGCTGATCGGCTATGTGAGATGCCGCCAGGTCGTTTTCGTCCACCTCGTAGGGGATGAGTTCGAAAGGTATTCCGGCCTGCTCCAGGAGCCGCGCCGCGTTGGTCTTCTGTATGTGCTTGTCGGTAGCCATAAGCTGCACAAAAATAACGAATTTATGACAATTGTGCTACAGATACAGCGGACGGGCCTTGAACATGCTCAGCATATAAATCAGGTCGTCCTTGATGTCGCGCCTGGCAAATGAATGGAGCCCTCCGTCGTCAAGCTCGCGTATCTCGCTGATAAGCTCCGCCTCCGGCAGCTCCTCGAGATTCTCGATGCATTTGTCAAGATAGTCGGCCAGAGGCATTTCGGTCCTCGCCTCCACGATTGCCTTGTTGAGGGATGTGCGTTCCTTCAGGTAGAACCAACTGTCAAACACGTGACGGCTCGGAGTGACGCCCGCTCCCAGGAGGGCGCAGAGCTTGTGCGCAAACAAATCTTCCTTCGACATTACGCGCATTTGCAGGCCAAGGTAGTCGTGCATCTCATAGTGGTTGTTCCACTGCCGCTTGGAAATTTCTATGCGCAGTTTCCGCTGCCCCGACACCATAACCAGCCCGTGCGGCATGGGAGTCTCTTCGGGAGAGGAGTCGTATTTTTGTACAATCTTGCGGAGTTTGCCGTACACCTGCTCTTCCTTGCCCTGGTCGAGCAAGTTGAAGTCGAGGTTGTACGAGAAACGGGGCAGGTTGTAAAAGAACATGGCAGCCGAGGCTCCCTTGATGGCCAGCACCGACGAGAGCAGGGCATCGGAGAAGATGTCCTTGAGGAGCTGGAGCATAAAGATTTTTTGTTTGACGGTATCCATTATCCAAGTATTTGTTTTACTCGTTGGTTGAGGGCTTTGCAGTCATACAGGGGGAGAAGCTCAAGCACCTTCCCCTTGCTGAGCGGCGAGGTGTTGTCGAAAAAGTAGTTTTGCTCCAGATAGAGCGTGTCGAGGAATGCTCTTTCGGGAGTGGCTATGTTTACGCCGCCTTCGCGTATGATGCCGCTGGTGTCGAACAGAATTTCCGCCTTGATTTTGCGGTAGCGGTAAGTCTCGCCGTCAATCTGCAGGGTGCGGCTCAGATTGCCCACGGCGGTTATGCCGTCGCTGTCTTGAAAAATGATTCCGGAGCGCTGCAGGACGTATTCGAGCGAGATGTATGAAGGTGTGTAGAGCAGGCACGACAGTTCCCTGGGGTCGTATCCTTGCTTGGCAAATACACCTTTGCGGGGGTTCAGAATCTGTCCCTTGCGCACGTAGGCTATCATCCGGCTCTTGATTTTTTCTCTCTCCAGCCCGGAGCCGAACGAGAGGGCGATGCCCTGAGAGGTGAAAACGGAGGCCTTGTCTCTGTATATGTCCAGCAATAACTGATTTCGTAAACCCATAGTGGTTCTACAGCACACTTTCAGTTCACAAAACTAAATATTACTATTGATTTTTGCAAGTCTGTTGCCGAAAAAAATAAAATTCTTACCTTTGTTCGGAATAAAGTCACTGAAGATTATGAACTTACAGGAAGAATCGGCACGCTGCCTGCTCTGTCAGGATGCGCCTTGTACCAAAGCTTGCGCCAATGGTGACCCTGCACGGGCCGTTCGAGCCATCCGTTTTGACAACCTTAAAATAGCCGCCCGCTGGCTGGAAGGCTGCACTCAGGAAGATCTTGCGGCAGCAGAAAAAGCTTGCATCCATTACGATTTCCCGCTGCGTCTGCGCGAGATTGCGGCCGCACTGCCCGCTCCCGCGCCCTCGACGGGCCTCCCGTCTCTCGAAATCGACTTTTGCGGCATTCATTGCGAGAATCCTTTCTTCCTTGCTTCATCGGCCGTCTGCACCAACTATGAAATGGTTGCGCGCGCCTTTGACGCCGGTTGGGCCGGTGTGTTCTACAAAACCATCTGCATGCAGGAAATCAAAGAAGTGTCGCCCCGCTTCGACGCTGTAGGGAAGCCCTTCACCGGCTTCCGAAACATGGAGCAGCTGAGCGAGAATCCGGTCGATGTGGACTTCGATATTCTCAAGCGCCTGAAACAGAACTATCCTTCCAAAGTGGTGATAGCATCCATAATGGGCAATACTGAAGAAGAGTGGATTTCGCTTGCCAAGATGGCCGAAGAGGCCGGATGCGATGCGGTGGAACTCAATTTCTCCTGCCCTCAGATGCGTCTTTCGGGCATGGGCAGCGATGTGGGGCAGAACGCCGAGCTGGTGACCTTCTACACCGCGTTCGTGAAGCGCAGCGTAAAGATTCCTGTCATCCCCAAGATGACGCCGAATATAACCCACATATCCCAGCCTGCACTGGGCGCCTACTTTGCCGGAGCTGATGCCATTTCGGCCATCAACACCATAAAGAGCGTCACTCTGGGCGAAGGATCGGATGTCAACGGCTGCCAGACCGGATCGGGCTACTCGGGCAAGGCCGTGAAGCCCATCGCCCTGCGCCATATCCTGGCAATGGCCAAGATTTCCCTCATGAAGAATGTGCAGTTCAGCGGTATAGGCGGTATAGAGACTTGGCGCGATGCCCTGGAATTCATACAGTTGGGATGCCGCAACGTGCAGGTATGTACCGCGGTTATGCAGTACGGCTACCGCATCATCGACGATATGATTGACGGCATGCAGCAGTATATGGCTGAGCGCGGGATCGAAAAGCTGGATGCCCTTGTGGGTGAACTTCTGCCCAAGTTCTACCTGCCTTCCGACCTTGACCGTACCACAGTCGTCTATCCCAAGTTTGACAAAGAAAAGTGCATCGGCTGCGGCCGCTGCGCCATTTCATGCTCGGACGGCGGTCATCAGGCCCTCAAATTCGACCTTCAGACACGCCGTCCTCAACTGATTGGCTCCAAGTGCGTCGGATGCCACCTGTGCCGCCTCGTATGCCCCGTGAGCGCTATCGGCTTGAGCAACAGGGTAAAAAAGAAAAGCTAGTAATTAACTACCACTTTTCGTAGTGGATATTCTCCGGGTTCCATTTGTCCTTGGGCTTGTCGTTCCCGGCAGGGTGTCCTATGGGCACTATGCAATAAGGACTGATGTTCTCGGGCAGCCCGAGGGCTTCGACGGTGGGGTTCATGCGGTCTTCGTACGGATAGCAAGCGGTCCACACGGCGCCAAGGCCGAGGGCCTCGACTGCCAGCAGCAGGTTTTCGGTCGATGCGGCGCAGTCGGCAGTCCAGTTCTTGTTGGGCGCTCCGAGTTTGTTGGTAGTCTTGCCGCAGACGATAATAACCACGGGGGCCTTGGCAATCATCTTGTTGAATCCGATTGCAAGTTTGTCCTTGACCTTCTGGTCGGTAACCACCACAAAGCGCCAAGGCTGCATATTCATCCCCGAGGGTGCAGCCATAGCCGCTTTCAAGATGGTTTCAACTTGCTCGGACGATACAGGCTCGTCGGTATAACTCCTGACGCTCTTGCGGGCGAAAATGTTGTCCAGGGCGCTCTGCTGCTCCTGGGCGAATCCGGTCATACATACCATAGCTAACAGCGTGGCTAATGCGATTTTGATTGTAAGTTTCATAATACGTGCAAGTTAGTATTTTTTTTGAAAAATCGCGGAAAAACAGTATAATTGCTCCTGTAAATCGAACCGTATGACAGAAGGTCGCAAAACACAAGTTGCCAAACGCGGTGACTGGAAAACCGAGCCCATGCCAGAGCGGCATGATACTTTTGTGTTTAAAAGAGTTTTCGGCGAGAAGGAAATGGAAGCGCTCCGCTGCGGCAATGTTCCTCAAGCTATGGAGGATAAGTGGTTCTGGTTTATGGAGGGATCGACTCTTTGGGCTCACCGAAGCTGGACGGGATACTGTATTTACCGTATTGACTTTAAAGAAGACAATAATCATTTAGTGACGGTCAACCGCGACCCGGAGCAATACACGTGCACCAGTATCAAAGATGACGTCGAGTCTTTAAACAAGCTTTTAAACTGGTGGGCCGACACTCCTTATGACCACTACAATGAGTGGCTCTCCGAGACCTTCGATGCCCTGAAGAAAGCAGGTAAGCTATAGTGCACTATTGCCCGAATTCTCTTTTAAAGGGCACCAGATTGCCTTCGGGATTGTGGCTCATGCCGGTTTTGTAGCCGTCCAGGATGGCGAAGTCGATGAGCTTGAACCTGTTCTTGAATTCATCTTCCTCCATAACCTGGTGGAATAGTTTGGCGATGTGTGACGGCGGGTTGGCAAAAGCTCCGCAGCCAAAGGCAGATAACACCAGAGAGTCATGGCCGTTGGCCATCCCGATCCGGAAGATCGTACGAATCTTCTCCAAAGTCGTTTCTGCGTCTCTGTTGATCATCATGCCGTCGGGACCGATGCGGGGGCAGCAAATCGCCGCTACTGAAATCACCGGGATATTGTATGGCTTGTCGTCCAGCTGCGATTCATCAGATTCCGGGCCGCGGAAGAAGGTGACAATGCCGCTGTAGATGCCGCCGCTTCTCTCATCCATCGGATACCGGTCGGTGTGCGTAACCAGCCCAAGGCCCGGGTACTGGCGCACTCTGCCGGCAGAGAACTGGTAGAGCGAGAGAATGAGGTTGCTGCGACGGCATAGGTTCTCCTCCTGCGCTCCCGAACCATATTCTACCAGCCCGCCGGGCGTAATGAGGTCGGCCAGATTGAGCATTGCCGGGTTAAAACCGGCATCAATAAGGTCCTTGGCCGCCAGGACGCAGTCTTTGTTTTCCACCCTGACCTCGGTCTGAACGGGCACGGTGGGGGTTATGGTGTCGTGGATTGGCTCTCTGTACATTTTGGCCGCGGCCATAACCTCTTCCGTGCCGGGCAGTTGTACTTTTAGGCCGCCCCTGGAGGCGTACCACCCCTTCTTTAGGATTTCCAATGTCTCGTTAAAAATCCTGATCCTGAGTGCGTGTTTATCAATCATATTCAAATATAATGATTCTTTTTAATCCTTGCCCTTGCGTAGTCGCCCGGCATCTATGAGTAATGTGCCCGTCCCCCCGTATTGTCATTATCAATCACTTACGCCACTTGACCTGGTAAAAACCAACCAGGTCAAGAGAGGTAACTGCTTGATAATGAGGTGATGTTTGATTCTTGTGTAAAAGGGGAAGGGGGGGGAGGTAAAACAAAAAAGGCCGCTGATTATCAGCGGCCTTTTGTGGAGCATAGGAGAATCGAAAACAAACCATAACCCCCTTTATAAACCCTTGCAGGAGTGCTTTCTATTGCGTATCTTTGCCTGTGACGTTGCTCGACTATGAGCAAAATTGGGCCATTATTGGGCCACGATTTAACAAGGATGCGCTATGAAGATTAAAAGAAATGTCGCTTTTAAACTGAGGGCTTACGGGAAAAACAATGACCTTTTCCAGATTAGGCTCCGTACTACATTCAATGGCCAAAGGCTCGACCTTAAAACTGGATGCCAGTTGGTCAACAGAGAGGCATGGGATGACGAGGCTCAACTGGTTAGGCCTGGTTACAAGGGCCCCAAGGGGGAGACCTCCCTGTCCATCAATAACGAGCTCCGAAACATCAAAGACCAGATGGATGCTACTTTCAAGTTCTTCGAAGCGACGGACAAGATCCCGACACCGAGTGAACTTCAAAAGAAGTATGAGGACCGTTTGAATGGAACTATACCTCAACGACCGGAACCTGAACCGAAGAAAGAACGTAAGCTCAAGGCTCCGGATTTCTTTGAGGTTTACGACAAGTTCATCAAGGAAAGCGGAGAGAAAAACGCTTGGACAAAGGCGACATACGCGAAGATGGAGACGATGCGGAGGGACCTTAAAGCCTTCAAGAAGAACCTTAAGTTCTCAGACCTAACTGAGTCTACCTTAGCGGAATTCGTGGCTTATTTCCGTGATGTGAAAACGCTTCGGACTCCCCGCAAAAAGAAAGGCGATAGGGAAGAGTACGACCACGATGACATCATTGGCCTGAAGAACTCTTCCATCGAAAAGAAACTTCGCTTTTTGCGCTGGTTCCTGAACTGGGCAACCGAGAAAGGCTACAATACGAATATGGCTTACAAGTCATTCAAGCCAACCTTGAAGACCACCCAGAAGAAAGTCATTTATCTTACCAAAGAAGAAATGGGCCGCATCCGTAACCTTCAGTTATCCGAAGCCCAGGCATACCTTGATCCGGTCCGTGACGTCTTTCTATTCTGCTGTTTCTCCGGCCTCCGTCATTCAGACGCCAATAATCTTCGCAAAAGCGACATTAAAGGCGACCATATTGAAGTTACGACGGTCAAGACGGCAGACAGTATATCTATCGAACTAAACGACGTCACAAAGGCTATTCTGGAGAAATACAAGGATGCCCCTTTCAACGACAATAAGGCCCTGCCGAACTATACAAATCAAGCGATGAACCGGGACGTCAAGGAACTGTGCCGACTCGCCGGCATCAATGAGGAAATCCGCATTACGACATACAAAGGCAACGTCCGCACTGACGAAATCCACCCCAAATGGGAATTAGTCGGCACCCACACCGGACGTCGCACTTTCATCGTCACCACCCTGTCCCTGGGCATCCCGCCGAACGTCGTGATGAAATGGACAGGCCACAGCGACTATTCATCCATGAAGCCCTACATTGACATCGTGGACGATATCAAGGCCGCCTCGATGACTAAACTCAATGGGTTGTTGTTGAAAAATGATTAACTTCACATAAAAGAACGTGCTATGGCAAAGAAGTCGCTGCAAACAACTCAAAAGGATGTCGCAAATTGCGACCACCTTCTTTAACTCTCGTTTGAGAGCCAGATTCTGACGAGAAGGAATGTGCAGGTTATCTTTGACCGAAATCTGGCCGAACTGTATGGTGGTGTCCAGACCGCACGTTTGAATGAGCAAGTCAAGCGTAATTCCCGTAGATTACCGGAAACTTTCCGCTTTCAATCGAATCAGCAGGAGATTGATGAACTTAACGCGATTGCGATAAAACTTTTAATAAGGTACAATTATTGATGCTGGATTTTGGAAAAAGACGAGAACGCCCTCAAGTCGCCTAAACGAGATGCCCATCGTTTGGAGTTATAATTATTTAATCGTATCTTTACACATTAATTACGTGATAGTATGTCAAAACTGCCGCACGCGCCATTGGTAGAAGTTATCTTTGAAATCCGTTGGAACTCAACGGATAGGGCGAATTTGGAGAAATTCCAACTTCTTATTGGATCCATGTTCACCGCACTACAGGCCGACTTCCCTAATGCAATCAACCTTCGACCGGATCCAGCTATCCCATTTAACGCCTTTATTGGTGTTCCCACCCATAGGTTTACTAATGCTAATGGCTATCCAATGTATCAACTTGGGCCAGGCGTTTTGTCCGTCAATATGATTGATTCCGGATATGATTGGGATTCTTTTATGGCCACGACAAAGTCCATTGTTAGCATCTTTGAGCAACTATCCGAATTATCCGGGCAGAAGGTTACGCTAGCACTTAAGTACTTGGATTTCTTTAAGGTTAATTTCTCAGAGATTGACCTTCTTGCATATATCAAAAAGAACTTCCACCTTTCAGTGGAAGCTCCCTATTTGAGTGATTCTAAGGCAAAAACCTTTAGTTTTGCCACTACATATGCCGTAGATATGGGAACTTTTGCAGTTACCATGAATACCGGTTACAATAATGTTGGCGGACGACAAATCGAAGGAATCATTACAGAGTCTAACATCTCTAAAGAGATTCCATTCGAGGCTTTAAATGACTATATCGCAAATACCCTACCTTCCGCTCATGAGTTATTGGGCCAATTCTTTAAAGAATTAACCAAAGGCGAGTTATACGATTCGTTCAAATAGGATGATTTACGCGCGCACATATCCTAACAGCACCGAAGGGTTACTCGCATATCAATATGACGAGTCGTATCCTTCATTTTCTACTGGTCTTTCTCTGCGCCCCTATTCTGCTCCACCTGTAGAGAGAGAAAATAATTATGCAAAGCTTTCCAGTTTAATTCTTGCTTTTTCTCTGTCTTTATCTATGGCATCCATTTCATCTGGATTGTCCATTAGTTTACGGAAAAAGAAAATGAAAGCTAAATTCAATAGGCAGGCTTATGCAGAAAGCATACAAGCCCATAGTATGGTAGAGGAGCAGCCAGAATCTCCCAAAGACATTTACTCCTTCAAAAAAGCGGACTACAGTTTCCACATCCAAGACACGTCCGGAAGAGTTTTATCTTGTAGCGAGGCCTGGTTCAAATAATGGTTAGGCAAGGGGAAATAGTTGAAGTAGTTTTTCGACTTCCGAATGATGATTTAAAACCTCATCCGGCGCTTGTGGTGTCTCCTATTATTCACGATGCCCAAGGAGATTTTGTCTATGCCATCCTAATCTCTTCTCAGAATATCAATCCTCAGTATACGATTGAGATTACGCCAGAGATGGTGACCAAGCCTATGCTGAAACAAAGTTATTTTGTCACCCACATCCTTGACAAATTTGAAGAGAGATGCATCACACGACAAAACAACAATTTCATCAAGCCCGAGTATTTTGATACAGTCTTAGAAAAGATTATACACAGCATTTTCGGTTTGGATATGGAGATTGATGATGAATAATACAGAACTGAACTTATTACCATAAGAAGGTTAGAATCCAGATGATTCTGACCTTCTCTTTTTTATCTGTCTTTTCTGAAAGACGCCTCGTCCGATTCAAAATAACCCCCTGGTCTTAAA
>JAEEGJ010007387.1_pt1 | contig 31589 bp, 29 predicted proteins | sample 8958761 | NCBI WGS metagenome assembly JAEEGJ01 (sample SAMN16246546, study PRJNA631951) | gut metagenome | biome: gut microbiome; feature: rumen; material: RS-attached | host: Bos | place: Iran: Karaj | collected 2018-10
AAGGAAAAACAAAAATCCTATGCAATTCCTGCTTTAAAGAGCTACGACAAGATCAAACAGAAAGATATGTCCTTAAGGATGCTCAAAGCCATCCATTACGACATGGATAAAGGCGCCCTTATGGAATCCGCTCATCCATTCAGCGATGCTCTTGCGAAGAATGACGCCAGAGTCACCACCAAGTTCCTTCTTGAGGACTGGAGAAGCAACGTCTTCACCTGCCTTCATGAAGGTGGCCACGCCCTCGAGTTCCAGAACTGGACCGATGAGATGTTTGAAAACCATGTCGAGAATATGGCCACTAGCGCAATCTGCGAAACCCACAGCCGTTTCTTCGAGAACATTATTGGAAGAAGCAAGGCCTTCATGCCAATCCTTCAGAAAGACGCTAGCGAGGCTCTTGATCCTGAGTTAGGCAAGATTGATGGAGAAACCTTCTACCATCTCATGAATGAGATTCAGCCTTGGTTAATCAGATGTGAGGCCGATGAGCTCTCATATTGCCTCCACATCATAATCCGTTACGAGATTGAGAAAGACCTCATCAACGGCAAGATCGAATGTGAGGATGTCCCTGCTATCTGGAAACAGAAATACCACGATTATCTTGGTGTTGAAGTCACAAGCGACAAAGACGGCTGCATGCAGGATACCCACTGGTCAGAGGCCTTATGGGGCTACTTCCCTTCATACGCCTTAGGAAACCTCTATGGCGCGATGATCAAAGAGAAGATTGAACAAGAGATGGACTTCGAAGGTGCGATCAAGGAGAACCGCATCGACAAGATCGTTAAGTGGATGAGAGAGAAGGACTACTGCTACGACTATCTCAAACCAAACGACTGGATCATGAAGGTCGTTGGCAAACCATTAAGCGCTGAACCGTATATCAAATACCTCAAAGAAAAGTTTGAGTAAAAATAAAAAGGGCTGCGATTTGCAGTCCTTTTTTGTTTTTTGCTTAACGTTCCTCGCGGAAGTAGTTGACGCCAAGAGAGCCTGGCGGTAAGACGTTTTTCTTACCAAATATTGAGGTGAAGATAAGAACGACGACGGTAACGATGTATGGCGTAAGAGTAAGGAACATACCTGTAACCATATCAACGTTGAGATAGCTTGGAATGGAGTAAAGGAAGGCGAAGAGGATAGAACCGGCAATCGCGATAAGCGGATTCCAGATCGTGAAGATGACGAGGGCCAAAGTCATCCAGCCATATGACTGAAGCTCATACGTGCCATCCCAGCTTCCTTGGGATTTGATTAAGTAGAAGAGACCGCCGATGCCAGCAATGCCGCATCCGACGATGGTCGCAAGGTATCTGTACTTGTCGGTGTTGATGCCAGCAGCATCAGCAGTGGCTGGGTTCTCACCAACCGCCCTAAGGGAAAGACCGATTCTTGTCTTATTAAGAACAATGAAGACAACGATGGCCAAGATGAAACAAATATAAACAAGGGAAGACTGGGAGAAAATGTTCGCTACAGGGTTGTTGCTTGAGATGAAACCCATATGCCAGTTGGCGTCGTCGTAGATCAATCCGCTATCGGAAAGAGTGGCGTTTGTGAGGTGGAATCCATAGATTTTGCCAACCCTCTCACACAAATCGAATCCATCGCCTGAGCGCAAAAGGGACATGAAGAAGTCTCCAATGCCGGCGCCAAAGGTGGTAATGGCCAAACCAGTGACGTTCTGATTGGCTTTAAGCGTTGTCGTGAGGAAGGAATAAATCAATCCGCCAAGAGCGCCAAAGGCAAAAGAGAACACAATTCCTAAAAGGATCAATAAAGCGTATGAAATGAATTCAACGAATCCAAACGCATTCGCCGTTACAGGCATCGCCGGGTAAATCAATCTCATGTAGATGAGCGAACCAAGCGTTCCGCCGACAACACCGAAACACATGATGCCAGGAATGCCTAAGTTGAGGTTGCCCGCTTTCTCGCTGATGGTTTCTCCGATGCAGCCGAACAAGAAGACAACGCTTAATGTGATAACACCCGGAAGTGAGCTTAATACTGCCATCTTATTTGCCCTCCTTCTGCGACTTCTTTTTGCCGCTTGTTGCCTTCTTTGAAGGACTCTTTTCAGGTTTTGGATCTTCTATCGAACCTTCGTCATAGCTGTCGACGTCCTTTTCGGCAGGTTTCTTTTTGGGTTTGTCTTTGATTTTGAACAGTTTCTTGAAGAAACGGACCACCGCAACAAAAACTTTCTTGAAGAAGCGGCCAACTGGTGTAAAGACCTTCTTGAAGAAACGGCCAACCGGCCCAAACACCTTTTTGAAGAAGTTGCCGATTATTTCAAAAATATCGGTTTCTTTTCCGTTCTTGTTGTACATGATCTTGTATTCGACAAGGAACTCAGAGGCAATAACGAAGAGGAAGATCAAACCCATGACGATATTCGTCGCCGAATCGTCGGTGATGTATCTTGAGTTCGACATCTGGACCTGGCTCATGCCCTTTGTGATGAAGGTGATGAACATGGCGGTTCCGATGGAAATGATTGGATTGAACTTTCCAAGCCAAACAGCCATGATCGCTGTGAAGCCCATGCCTCTGTGGGTGGTTTCTTTGGTGATTGAGAAATCGATGCCTGAGGCGATAAGGAAGCCAACGAATCCACAAATCGCGCCCGATAAGATCAAAGTACGGATAATGACCTTCTTGCTGTTGATGCCGACGTAGCGGGCGGTATTGATCGATTCGCCGACAACGCTTAATTCATAGCCGTGTTTGCTGTATTTGAGATAGAGGAAGAGACCGACAAAAGTGGTTGCAACAAGCAAAATGATCAAAACATTGCTGTTAAATAGGATTGGAAGTCGGCCATGCGTTTGAGCTGGGACGATGTTTGATTCGTCTGGGAATCTCCAGTAGATGTAAATGCCAACGAGACCCGCCGCGATGTAGTTCATCATGAGGGTGAAAAGGGACTCATTGGTATTGAAGAAGGCTTTGAAGATAGCTGGAATCGCCGCCCAAATCGCACCGGCGATGATTGCCGCGACCAAAGAAATGATAACAATCACGAAATCAGGCATCGTGCCGCCAAGCTCAACCATGAGCATGACGCAAACAAGCGCGCCAGCCAAAATCTGGCCGTTTCCGCCAAGATTCCAGAATTTCATCTTGAAGGCTGGGATGAGAGCCAAACCTACGCCAAGAAGAAGGGCACTGTCCCTCAAAAACTCCAAAAACTTGTCTAAGGAACCAAAGGTGCCGATAAACAAGTTTCCAAGAGAGACGAATGGATTGATCTTGCTATAAGCCATCGTAAGGACGAGAAGGCCAAAGAAAACCGCAACCAAAATAAACCCAAAGCGAACGAGAATCGATTGCCAGATGGCCATATTGAAACGCTTCTCAACGTGGAAGAGTTTCTTTTTCTCTTTCGCGGCCTTTTCGGTTGGAAGCGGTTTGGCCGCATTATTGTTCTTGATCATTGCTCTCGCCTCCGGTTTCTTCTTCGTCTTCGTTTTTCTTGGTCATAAGCAAGCCAACTTCCTCTTTGGTCGTGGTTCTGGCATCGACAATGCCTGAGACCTTGCCTTCGCACATGACGAGGATGCGGTCGCAAAGAGCGAGAAGGACATCAAGGTCCTCTCCGACGAAGATGACTGCGCTGCCCTCCTGCTTTTCTTTATCAAGAAGGTTGTAGATGACATAAGAGGAATTGATATCAAGTCCGCGGACAGGATAGGCGGCCATAAGAACCTTTGGAGAAGAGGAGATCTCTCTTCCGACGAGAACCTTCTGGACATTGCCACCAGAGAGTTTTCTGACTGGCGTATGAAGGTTTGGCGTGACGACATCGAGTTCGTGAACGATTTCCTCAGCGAGGGCTTCTGGCTTCTTTCTGTTAACGGCGATGCCTTTGCCTTTGCGGTAGCTGCGAAGCATCATGTTGTCGACAAGGTCCATGTTCCCGACAAGGCCCATGCCTAAGCGGTCTTCTGGAACGAAGGAGAGACGGACGCCAAGCTCACGAATGGTTCTTGGGTTTAGGTTGCGGAGATTATAGATTTCGTTTTCGTTGAAAATGATTTTCTCGGCATTGACTAGCTCTTTGATCTTCTTGCTGCTCATGCCTGTGAAATCGACTGGGGTTCCGTTTTCATAATGGAACGCGCCTTTCTTCGCCATATTCACGACTTCGCGATAAGTCTTGTGGAAGAAAGAGACAGGGAGATTCTTCTTTGGGCGGTTGAAGATGACGTCGCCTTTGTAGCCAGGCTTGACTCCTGCGATGGCTTCGAGAAGCTCACGCTGACCGCTGCCAGCGATGCCAGCGATGCCAAGGATCTCGCCAGAGCGGGCGATGAAATTGACATCATCAAGAACTTTCGTTCCATCTTTGTCAGTAAGGGTAAGATGCTCAACAAAGAGTCGATCCTCCATGTTCTTCGGCTCGGTGCGGCCGATATCGAGGACGATCTTTTTGCCAACCATCATTTCCGTGAGTTGGGCTTCGCTTGTTTGGCTTGTTTTGACGGTGTCGATGTATTGTCCTTTGCGAAGGACGGCAACCCTATCCGAAATCTCCATAACCTCATTGAGCTTGTGGGTGATGATGATGATTGTCTTGCCGTCTTTTCTCATGTTGGAGAGAACGGAGAAGAGCTTTCTGATTTCGATTGGGGTCAAAACCGCGGTTGGTTCGTCGAGAATGAGAATCTCGGCTTCGCGGTAAAGGGTTTTAAGAATCTCGAGGGTCTGCTTTTCGGAAACCGAAAGGTCATAAACCTTTTTGTCGAGATTGATTTCGAAGCCATAACGATCGCAAAGTTCTTTAATGGCTTTTCTAGCGTTGTTCTTGTTGGCTTTTTCTTTGTCGGCGATTCCAAGGACGATATTCTCGAGGCAGGTGAATACATCGATGAGTTTGAAGTGCTGATGGACCATGCCGATCTTATGTTTGAAGGCGTCCATTGGTGAGGCGATGGTAACCTTTTTGCCGTTGATATAGATTTGCCCTTCATCAGGGAAATAGATGCCGGAAAGCATGTTCATAAGAGTGGTCTTGCCACTGCCGTTCTCACCCAAAAGGGAAAGGATCTCGCCCCTATAAACGTCAAAGGTGATCTTCTCATTGGCTATGACTGAGCCGAATGTTTTAGTGATGTTTTCGAATCTAATGCTGATATCTTGCTGAACGATGTTTTCCATAGGAATATTATGCCCTATAAACGAGAAATTCCCAAGGGCTTTTATGCCCTTGGGAAATGTTAACCTGCAACGGTTCTTTCTAATTAGCGGTTAGGCTAGATTAGAATGCGGTGTTGAGGAAGGTGATGCCATCGATGGTGAGATCGAAGTAAGGAGCGGACTGGATTTCGCTCTCGGCAAACCAGGATTTGCTGCCTTCGCTCTTGATGACGTTGGAGCCGTTGACGGAGTAGCTCTTGATGTGGCCATCGGCGTCGAGGTCGAGCTTCTTGCCTTCTTCAAGGGCGGCGTTGGCGGTGTTGAGGGTGAAGGTGGAGCAATCGAAGACTTTGGTGGTGCCAGCTTCGAGGGCGGCTTTCACTTCGTTGATCTTGGCTTCGGTGCCTGCGGCAGCGGCTGGGCCGATCTTGCCGATTTCGACGGAACCATCTTTGAGGGAGCCAGTGTAGTTGGTTTCGATTGGCTTGCCAGCTTTGACGGCATCGATGCAGTGCTCGAAGTATGGCTGCCAGTTGATCTTGCTGGAGATAACGTAGGTCTCTTTAGCGGTTGGGCCATTATAGGTGATGTTTGGAACACCAGCGGCTTCACAGGCATTTGGAGCACCCATGGAGTCAGCGTGCTGGGAGATGATGGAGCAGCCACCATTGATAAGGGCGGTAGCGGAGCTGTTCTCTTTTTCGATGTTGTACCAGTCGCCAGTGAATCTGACGTCCATGGTGACATCGGAAACGATGGATTTGACACCAAGGTACCAGGAGGTGAGACCGGAGATGACTTCAGCGTAGGTGTAAGCACCAACGTAGCCAATCTTCTTAGAGGTTTCTGGGTTGGCGGCAAGCATGGCCTGGAGCTTTAAGCCAGCGGCGACGCCGGCGAGGTAGCGGCCTTCATAGATGGAAGCGAAAGCGTTGTGGAAGTTCTTCTCACCAGCGGCTTCGTATTCAGCGGCGTGAACACCAGTGGCGTGGCAGAACTCGACTTCCTTGGCATCTTTGGCAGCTTCGTGGAGGTGGGTTTCGTGGCCGAAGGAATCGGCAAAGATTAACTTAGCACCTTCCTGGACCATCTTGTTGGCGGCAGCGGTGCAGGTGGCATCTTCGCCAACACCAGACTGGAGGAGTGGCTCAACGCCTTTGGCTTCGCAAGCAGCGTTGAAGGCGTCGATGAAGTTCTTGTCGTAGGTGGATTCAGTGCCGTGAAGAGTTAAAAGACCGACTTTCATCTTCTCGGTGTTGCTGCAGCCGGAAAGACCGGCGATGGCAAGCATGGCGGTGAGTGCTAAGAGTTGTTTTTTCATGTTTCTTTCTTTCTCCTAAATGGATTCGATAATCACCGGAATAGGAGAAGTAAGTCTAAACATCAAAACACAAATCTAACGATTTTGTGACTTCGTAGTGTTGGATTACGGTCCAACGTAGAGACTTTCCCACCGATTAGGGCAATTATACGAAATGTCGATTTAGCGATTCGACACATTGAATATAAACCACGCTAAATGAAAATACTACAGAATCAAATCATTTATTTTCATGAAAACGGTTACATTTGGAAAAAATCGGCTTTTTTCTTGGGGATTGCTTTTTGATTCGAAAAGGGAAAAAACCTTGTGTGTATAAATAATTTATATTTATTTTTTCAAAAATTGCTTCCGAAATAGAATGTCGCTAATCAAATACTGATATATCTCTGAAAACCTGAAAAAAGTTTCATAAATGCTCAATTTTTGGGCTCTGCTTGCAAGAAAAAAGCCCTCATTTCAGAGGGCGTTTTCCTAGAAGTTTTCTGGGTGATAATCGCGGAGAACCTTTTCGAGAGGCTTGACTGTCTTAGCAAGGACCCCTTCATCGAATGGGACCTCAAGCCCCACTTTCTTGACGAGCTCGCAGAAGGTGAATTTGCCACCGAGCTTGCAAAGCTTAATGTATTTCTTCCACGCGTTATCGTGTGAACGCCTGTCTTTATTGAAGAATTGGAACGCACACACCTGAGCAAGCGTGTAATCGATGTAGTAGAAAGGAAGTTCGAAGATGTGGATCTGGGTGAGCCAGCGGTGACCGGTGTAGAGGTACTCGCAGTTTCTTTCCGCCTCAACCTTCCATGGGGTGTATTTCTCTTCGATCCTGTGCCACTGCTCATCTCTCTCGGCTGGCGTGGCCTCTGGGTGAGCGTACACCCAGTGCTGGAACTCATCGACGGAGACGCCGTATGGGAGGAAGCAGATGGAGCTAGCAAGATGGGCGTAACGGTATTTGTCAGGCTCATCGAAGAAGAGATCCATATATGGTTCGGCGAAGAATTCCATGGACATGGAATGGATTTCGCAGGATTCGGCGGTTGGTGAACGGTAGGCTGGGATCTTGATATCAGCAGACTCGAAAGCCTGGAAGGAATGTCCGAACTCATGGGTAAGGACATCGACATCACCAGAGGTGCCGTTGAAGTTAGAGAAGATAATTGGGGTTCTCTGGATCGGGAAGTAAGTCATGTAACCACCGCTTTGTTTGCCAGGTTTGGCATCGAGGAAGAGGAGGTTATGGTCTTTCATATAACGGAAGTATTTGGAGGTGTCTGGTGACATCTGGTCATACATCTTAACTGCGGCATTGACCTTATCCTCGGTTGTTCCTTTTGGAGTTGGGTTGCCATTAGGGAACATGAGGTTGAGATCATAGATCTCTGGGTTTCTGATTCCTAAGCGGGCGATCTGCTTTCTCACGATCTTGGCGGCAAGAGGAGTGACGACCTCTTTGATCTGCTCACGATATGCGGCAACCATCATTGGGTTGTAGTCATAACGGTTCATCATGATGTAGCCGAGTTCGGTGTAGGACTTGTAGCCCATCTTCTTGGCCATCTCAGTACGGACTTTGACGAGTTTATCGAAGATATCCTCGAGTTCATCCTTGTGAGCCATAAGGCCGGAATAGTAGACTTCTGCCGCTTCTTTTCTGGTTTCGCGGTCAGTGTCCTGGAGGAATTTGCCCATCTGAGGCATGTTGTATTTCTCTCCGCGGAACTCGAAGGATAAGGCAGCGGTAGCGGCCTGGTATTTCATGACGAGCTCGGATTCCTCTTGCTTGAGGGCGACGACGGATTCATCGCTCTTCTTGAGCTCATACTGGTACATCTTGGTGAGGAGCTTGCCTAGTTTGCCCTCAAGGAATTCAAGATATGGGGATTCAAGATAGGCTTTGGAGAGCTTCTGCATCTCGATCTCGAGAAGAGGCATGGCGTTGTTGATCTTCTTCATGGCCTTCTCGTATTTCTTGTTGGTGGTCTCAAGGGAGAAAAGGACGGAGACGTGGGTGATCTTGTCTTCGACGCTTTCGATGAGGCGGGTGCACTTCTTCCAGATCTTTAAGGCTTCTTCTGGGGAGGAGGCTTTGGCGAATAATTCGGCGAAACCTTTTAAGCGGGCTCCGACGTTAGCGAAGTTAGGCACCTGAAATGGCCATTCTTCGAATTTCTTGTCAGTCATTTTCTTCATACTATCTATCCTCTTTTGAATCTGATGTTTTTGCTCTCTGGCATTTTGAAGTCTTTCCTCTCTAAAGGACGAAGGTTGAGTTCATCGCATTTAGGGGTGAGACATAAGAATGAGTCCTTGCTTTCGAGATAACCGTTGCCCATGAGATGGTTGATGCGGCCTTTCGTTCTTCTTCCGGCGTAGGAAGGGAAGTATCCGAAAGCGTTCGAGTTGACGTACTTGATGGTCTCGAAGTCGATGACGCCTTTGAGGACCTTGGTGAGGCCTTCGGCAGTCACTTCGACACCTTCGAGATCAAGGGTCTTGAGGGCACGAAGCAAGTTGACGTAGCAAAGAGCAAGTTTCATAACGGGGTTATTATAACGAATAATAACAAACTCGTCTTAACACTTTACTTGTTACTAAAGAAAAAATGGCTACAATATTCGTTGCGCTATGGAAGCAATCGAGAAACAAATTGAAATAGTATTGGATAAAATTCGTCCATTCCTTCAAAGAGAAGGAGGCAACGTTGAGTTCGTTGGCTTCAAGGACGGAGTTGTCTACGTCAACATGGTTGGCGCTTGCGAAGGATGCGCCTATGCCGATGCGGATATCTCCCAGGGCATTGAAACAATCCTTGTTGAGGAAGTCCCAGGAGTCATCAGATGCGACTCAGTCATGAGCGCCCCGCTTGATATCCTCGACCCATACCTCAAAAGAAAAGAAGAGCAATACAAGAGGCTCGACGAAGAAAAATAAAAAGCTGGCAAATCCAGCTTTTTTTTCATAAAATCACCTGCAAAACGCGCTTATTTTAGAGTAGAGCGTTCCTTAAATCGTTGACCACGACGTAGCCATCGCGGTTATATACGTCTTCTCTGTTGTGGGTGTATTTCTCTAAATGGATATTGGTGAAATAGCCACCGGCTTCTTCGAGGAGAATCTCCCCTGCTGCCGTATCCCATTCTTTGGTTTCGACGCTATAGCGGACAGCGACATCGGCCTTGCCTTCCGCGATCCTGCAGAACTTGGTAGCAGCGCCACATGGAGTAACCGATTCGAAACACTCTTTGTGTCTTTCGATCTGAGCCTTTTCCTTATCTATAAGATGGCTGATGGAAATGAGGGCGCGGAGGTTCTTCCCAACCCTATCCGAGACATGGATACGAAGTGGATTTTTGTCTCGTCCTTCTTTGTAGGCCCCTTGGCCTTTGACGGCATAATAAGTCATTTGCTCAAGAGGGATATTGATGACCCCCGCCACAATCTCGTTCTTATAGCAAAGGGCGATGTTCGTGCTGAAACCACCACTCTTGTTGACGAACTCAACCGTTCCATCAACTGGGTCAATGATGAAGAGAAGGTCTTTGTGAAGCCTCTCTTTGGTATCGACACTCTCTTCGGTTAGGAAAGCGTAATCCGGGAATCTCTCTTTGAGATAGTCCTTGATGATTTTGTCAGCGGCTTTGTCCGCTTCGGTGACTGGAGAGTCATCGGACTTCGTTTCCACTTTGAAAGTGGAATGATAGACCTCAAGGATCTTCTTTTCCGCCAAGAGGGCGGCGTTTTTCATCTCTTCGATTTCTCTTTCCCACATACGGAAACATTATACTCCTTCGGATAAGAAAAAAGCCTCCGCGAGGGAGGCTTGATTCCATTTGATATTAGTCTTTGAACCAGAATGGACGTCCGGCGACAAGCATCCAGATGATGTCAAGAAGCCACATGAACGCAGCGCCTGGGATGATGCAAAGGATGCCAAGGATGATCTTGAGGACGTCACCAGAGATGATGCCTTTCAAGAGTTTCCAGATGGACCAGACGATGTCCAAGACAGGGATGCAAAGGATAAGCTTGACTATTAAAGGAAGCTTCTCCATTGATTTGGTAAGTTCTTTCATGCTATGTATTACCTCCAAAAAAAGTTTACACTCTTCCAAAAATTTCTACTAGAGGGAAATGAAAAAAGCTGGACCAATTTCTGGACCAGCTGTTTTTGATGGTTTAACGAAGTTATTCGTTGATACCAAAGGACTCGAGAGAGGCAGCGCTTCCACTGGTTTCCTCTTCTTCGTTTCCTTCGCCTTCCTCGCTTTCTTCACCGGTTGGCTCAGCGAGTTCGTCGCCCTCATTCTCCTCTGGGTCGACATCAGCCTGATCGGCTTCGGTCGCATCATAGATATCAGAGACGGAGATGTGGACTTTGTCATAGGTGTGACGGGAACGGAGGTCCCAGACGTTGCCATCGAGGGTCACGAAACGGCCATCGAGGGTGAGGTCGGTATATAAGGCGCCCATATGAGCGGCTTTCTCTTCTTCGGTCATCTCAAGGTCAATAGCGACAAGACCATAGAGTTCGGCAAATGGAAGGGAGCGTCCGGCAGTGGTTAATTCGTCATAGGCGCAATCGCGCATGGATTTGTTTTTCTTCATCTTTGTTTCTCCTTATTACATTTTATCAGGGGCGCTAACACCCAAGAGAGCGAGAGCATTGCGAAGGACAATGCGGCAGGCTTTGATGAGGGATAATCTCGAGGCAGTGCTCGCCTTGTCATCGCGGTCGATGATCTTCGTAGCGGCATAGTATTCATGGATTAGCTGAGCTAATTTCTGAATGTAGTTGGCAACCTTATAAGGTGCTCTAGCGTTCGCCGCAGCCTCTATCATACTAGGAAATTGGGCGAGTTGCTTCAAAATATCACCTTCTTTGGCACTTGCCAAGACTGGAGTGATGGAATCGTCGACCATGTCCTTTCCCATTTCAAGAAGGGAAGTGCAACGCGCATGGGCGTATTGGGCATAGTAGACTGGGTTGTCTTTGCTGTGGCTCGTGGCCAAATCAAGGTCGAAGTCGAGGTGGGTGTCGCCGTTCCTTTCAGCGAAGAAATATCTGACGGCATCTTTGCCGACTTCAGCAACGAGTTCCCTGTGGGTGATGGCTTTGCCAGTACGCTTGGACATCTTGACCTCAGCGCCGTCTTTGTAGACACGGACGATCTGGTAGATGTCGGCTTCATAGGCATCTGGTGAGTAGCCTTTCATCATGAGTGCGCTCTTCATACGGTTGATGTATCCGAAGTGGTCGGCGCCAAGCATGACGATGAGCTGGTCGAATCCGCGGTTCATCTTCTCGTAGTGATAGCAAACGTCTGGTAAGAAGTATGTGTAGCAACCATCTTTCTTGATGATTGGACGATCCTTGTCATCAAGGAAGTCGCTGGTTCTGAGATAAGTGGCTCCTTCGCTTTCATAGACAAATCCTTTTTCCTTAAGGAAAGCGATTGTGTCAGGGATGGTTGAGCCAGCGCGGATATCGGATTCTTTGCTGATCTTGTCGAAATGGACTCCGAAGTCATTAAGGTCCTTCATGATCTTGCCGAGCTCGACTTCGATGCCGTGCTCGATGAAGAAGTCATGGGACTCTTTGGTGTCCTTTAAGAACTTGTCGCCATACTGCTCTTTGATGCCCTCGGCGATCTTGATGAGATCGACACCATGGTAATCATCGTCTCCAAGATCGAGAGGCTCACCGAAGAGTTCGTGGTAACGGGCTCTGATGGAATGGCCAAGATGCTCGACTTGGTTGCCGCAGTTGTTGAGGTAGTATTCACGGGTAACATCGTATCCGGCTTTCTCGAGGATGTTGCAGACGCTGTCTCCGAGAGCGGCTCCCCTGGTGTGGCCTAAGTGAAGGTCACCGGTTGGGTTGGCACTGACGAACTCGACATCGTATTTCTTGTTCTTTTTCTCACCGTCGCCGAAGTGGTCTCCCAGGGAAAGGATGGTCGTGACAATGGAGGAAAGGGATTCTTTCTTGAGGAAGAAATTGATGAATCCAGGGCCAGCGATTTCGATATGATCGACAAGGTCGCTAGAGATGCTGGATTTAATCTCTTCGGCTAATTCCAAAGGCTTTTTGCCAAGGATTTTCGAATATTTGAGGGCGGAATTGCAGGCATAGTCGCCATGAGCGAGATCTTTGCTTGGGGTGACGATGACTTCACTAGAAGTGCAAGCGGCTCCAAGTTTGGTAAGAGCTTCGGCGATTATGACTTTTAATTGTTCTTCGTTGGTCATTGTTCACTCCTTTTCGATGAGGGCGATGGCGGTAGCCCTGATGGCTTTGCCTTCCCCTACTGCGTCAAAGCCTTCGTTGGTCATGGCTTTGAGGGAAACGTTTTCGATGCTGGTTTCAAGCAGTTTGGCGATGTTCTCTCTCATCTCGCCAAGGTACTTCATGAGGTGAGGTTTCTCGGCAGCGATAGAGATATCAACGTTGTTGATTTTGTATCCCTTCGCTTTAACGAGGCGATAGCATTCCTTGACGATGATCGATGAATCGAGGTTGTCGTAGAGAGGATCGTTCGTTGGGAAGAGCTGGCCGATGTCACCACCCGCGATGGCGCCTAGGAGCGCGTCGCTGAGCGCATGATAAACGACATCCGCGTCGCTGTGTCCGAGAAGGCCCTTCTCGAATGGGATGGTAACTCCACCGAGGATGAGCTTACGCCCTTCGACGAGAGCGTGTATGTCTTCGCCATGTCCAATTCTGTAGCTCATACGTTGAAACGGAAGAAGACGACATCGCCGTCTTGCATCACGTAATCCTTTCCTTCAAAGCGAAGCTTTCCAGCCTCTTTGACAGCAAGCTCGCTGCCATAGGTTTTGAAATCTTCGAACTTGTATATCTCGGCTTTGATGAAGCCTTTCTCGAAATCGCTGTGGATGATACCTGCGCATTGAGGAGCGGTCATGCCGTTTCTGAAAGTCCATGCACGGCACTCATCGGTTCCGCAGGTCAAGAAGGTTGAGAGGTTGAGAAGCTTGTAGGAGGCTTTGACGAGTTTGTCTAAGCCAGATTCGGTAGCGCCGATGCTCTCAAGGAACTCCTTCTTCTCCTCTTCGCTAGAAAGCTGGGAGATCTCATATTCGATTCCGCAAGAGAGAGGGATGCATTCAGCACCTTCCTGAGCGGCGATGGCTTTGACGGTTTGATAGTAAGCGCAGTTGTCGAGGTCAGCGTAATCGCTGTCGGCGACGTTGGCGACATAGAGGATTGGCTTAAGCGAGAGAAGGAAGAAATTCTTTCTTGCATACTCAAGCTGATCGCTCGTTAAGCCTTTCACGGTTCTGGCGGATTTGCCTTCTTCGAGAACGGCTTTGATAGCGGTCAATATAGGCATCTCATAGAGAGCCTGCTTATCTTTGGTGATTCTGGCTTTGGATTCCATCTTGCCGATGCGGTTATTGACCGTATCGAGATCGGCCATCGAAAGCTCAAGGTTGATGACATCGATATCGTTGGCTGGGTCGACTGGTTCTTCGTTATAGCGAAGGACGGCTGCGTTATCGAAACAACGGACGACTTCGACGATGGCATCGCACTCACGGATGGCCGCAAGGAACTGGTTGCCAAGGCCTTCTCCTTTGGAGGCGCCTTTGACGAGACCGGCGATGTCATAGAAATCGAAAGTGGCGTTGATCTTCTTCTTTGGGTTGAAGGCTTTGGTGAGATAATCGAGCCTCTCATCTGGGACCAAAACGACACCAGTATTTGGGTTGATGGTCGCGAATGGGTAGTTCTCCGCCAAAACGTGCGAATTCGTTATCGCGTTGAAGAGTGTTGATTTGCCTACGTTTGGGAGGCCGACGATACCTGCTTTTAATGCCATAAAACAACTTCTAATCCTATGTTGCGTAGAGATTATATCTCTATCTCGTTTTGAATTGAATAAAAGAAAAATCTAATTGTTTTTCTTTCGATGAAATCTAATGAAAAGCCCCCGATAAATCGGAGGCTTTAGTTCAAAAATATATATTTACAACGAACTACTGAACTTTTTTGACATCTTTAGCGCGGAGGCCACGAGCGTTATTCTCGTCGACTTCGAAATCAACGTTGTCGCCCTGGTCGAGGCTCTTATAACGTTCTTCGCTAATGATGGAGCTGTAGTGGAAGAAGTAATCCTGGTTATCCTCGGCACGGATAAAACCAAAACCTTTTTCCTTGTTGAACATCTTGACAGATCCCTTCATAACATCCTTTCTTGCAATGTAATGAAAAATTGCTGAGATAAATATATCATTTATCGCCTTCAAAAAGATATAGGTAAACCTAAGATTTTTCCTCTTCTTTCAAAAAATTTCTCCGCTTCACCCAGAGCCTGATGAAAATGAGGGCTATAACAAGACCCAAAAGTCCGATGGCAACTGTGACTAGAGGCGGAATGAAATCTGGATAAAACGTAGCATTTGAAGAGAAGCTCTCTTTAATGACGGAATCCACTGCTACTTCTAATGAGAAAAGAGCAAAAACTGAAGCGATTATCGAATAAATTGTAACGATGAGGAGACTCGCTCCATAACTCTCAAAAATCTCTTCTCGCTTGATTCCGAGCGTGTGAAGCAGCTTTCCTTCATGTTTGTTCTCTAAACCTGTCAGAAGAGCAACAACGAGAAGTAAGAAGCCTGCGGTCACCAAAGTGACAATACTCGCGATTTGTAGCGCAAGTTTTACGTAAGATGTGACACTTGAGACGGATTCTTTGACGTTTTCGGTAGGATCAACGAATCGATAATCGGGGTATTGGGCACCCAAAATCTTCGTCACTTCAGCGCCGTCATAGCCTTTCTTGAGTCGGAAAACTGCTTTTGAAGGACCGAGCAAAAACGAACTCATCCCAAGCACATCCCTCCAATAGTCGATGCACCAGTATTCGTTGCCATAGAGAACATCGAGATCGCTCTCCACTACACCAACGACTTTTAGCTCTCCGATGCGGTAATCACGGTCGAGATAATCTCCTGAGATAGAACTCTCGACCATGCCAGCGCAATAAAGGGCCTCACTCTTCCCAAGTTTGTTTTTCAAACTTGTACTAATACAAACCTCATTTGATGTCTCCGGTTTTCTTCCTTCGGTAAGATTTGAAAAATCACTTGAGAAGGTGAGTGCTGTATTTCTTGGTTTCAGAACATTTCCTAGGACGACATTGGGAGGGAGTTTGACGTCACTCATGGCATCGCCTCTTGGAACTCTCGTTAAAGCGTCGCTGGCTAGTTCGACGTCTTCCCTTGATGAGCCTAGGAAGAACGGGCTCGTAAATCCACAGGCTAGTGAGTCAGGGTAGAAAGAATATGAATTCTCTCCATACACCTCGGTTGAGGTGAAACACTCCCTCTTCCCTATCTCTTCAATCTTTTTCGGAGAAAGGTAATCACCGTCAGAGAGAAAGACATAATACCGGTTAAGAGACCCAGCGAAGCCTTTCCGATTATGTGTTTGGTCATAGGTGTAGCTCGTCCTTTCATAAACATACGTTTTCCCTCCTTTTTCATTTCTCGATTTTTCGAAAAAACCCTGCAAATCATCATTTAATTGCAGAAAATATGCCTTTTTTAGAATCCATGGGAGGGAATTGTTTTCCTCGTTGTCACTAGGAAACCTCATTCTTTCCTCAAAAATGTGTTCGTTCCATTTGTGGTCGTAATGGAGAATCGTCGGAGAGGTTCCTTCGGTCACTGAAACGACTTTGAAGTACTGCGTGTCGGCATATCCCCAATCGTCATTGGCGACCTCGAGGAACAGATCGAGATGGCCGCTCATCAAAGACCTTCCAAGGTTCTCGTAATCTCTGATTATGTGAAGTCCTTCGCATATCTTGACCATAGCCGAATAAGGAAGAGAAAGAACGATCTGGTCTTCTTCCAAAACCTTAGGTAACGATGGGTAGAAGGTCTTGTCCGCAAAGTCTTCTAACCACAAGAAATCGTTGATTGACCTAACCGACATCGAAGGAATATCTATGGCTTTGCCATAAGATGAGAAATACATATGGTTGGCGTTCGGAAAATAGCTTTCGAAAGGAACGATATATGAAGTGCCATAGCCCTCTACAAACCGAGGGTTGTTGAAGGCAATCCGATCCACTTCTTCTTCGCTTGCGGAAATAACTCTTCCAAAGGATGGCGAAGATCCTGCTTTCTCAACAACGACGACATCGTCGCCAGTTAAGGAAGAAAAAGCCTTTGTCAGTTCGCTTTCTAAATCTCTAGAAACGTATAGAGACAATCCCAAGGACACCAAAGAGAAAACAAGAATGACAACTGAGATAAGCGTCCTTCCTTTCTTAGCCTTTAGAAGGTGAAATCCGTGGCGGAGCCAAGTAGAAAAAGGAATGGAAGGCCTGTTCTCCTTCATCACGTTGGAAGAGAGATATGGCTTACTAACAGAAGACAAAGTCTTCTCGAAACGAATATCACCATCTTCTAAGTACAATATTGAGTCGCAATATTTCTTACTTCTTTCTAAGTCATGCGAGACAAGAAGAACGAGCCTGGTTTTCGAGATATTGGAAAGAAGCTCATAAATGATTTCAGCGTTCTTTTCGTCCAAAGCCCCAGTAGGCTCATCAGCTAAAACTATGTTTGGGTTGTTAACCAAGGCTCTCGCCAAAGCGACCCTTTGTTTCTCGCCTCCAGAGAGGGAGCTGACCATCTGTTTTTCCTTATCCCAGAGGTTGCAGTTATAGAGAGCCTCTTTCACTTTTTGTCTGATTTCTCTTTTCCCTAACTTGCTTCCTCTTAGTGGCAAAGCGACGTTATCAAAAACGTTTTCCAAACCCAAAAGATCATAGTTTTGCCGGATAAAACCGATTTTTGATAAGCGAAAATCCGAGATTTCCCCTTCTTTCAAAAGACTAAGGTTCTTCCCTAGAGTGAGAACCTCTCCACCGTATTTGGTGTCTAGGCCGGACACTATTTCTAGAAGGGTGCTCTTGCCGCTTCCAGATTCTCCAACGACAACGAAAAGACCTTTCTCAGGGAGTTCAAAAGAAACGTCTTTGAAGATGACTCTTTCTCCAAAGCTCTTGCTAAGGCGTTTAACGATCAAGGAGTTCATTCGTCTCTGAGTTCCTCCGCTAAAGGTCTCTTGGCCACAAACCCTAAAGGCAAGGCAGAGCTAAACAAAGCGACTATCAAAGCAAACACAACCGTCGCAACAATTGGCAGCATAGGGTATCCAAGATATGAGAAATACGGGATGTCTATGAGAGAGCCCATTCCCGTTTGGCTTTTGAGATATGAGGAAAGAAGTCTCTCTAAAGGGAAAGACAAAACCAAAGCGATTATTGAAGAGAGGAAGGCATTGAGGAAGCCTTCCCCTTCATAAATGAAGGAGCGGTCATTCTTGCTAGCCCCTAGAGCCGTAAGGATGGCCGCTTGTTTCCTCCTTTCCATGAAAGAGGAATATGAGAGTGAGCCCAGGATGAAGGCGATGCCTAAAACCTCAATAACGATAAAAGGAATCAAGCATCCGGCAAACGCATCAGTCAGAGCCATAAATGACTGATTGATCGCTAGAGGATCGCTCGTAATAGAGAGCCCCCCTACCTCCATCCCGGATTGCTCAATCCTCCACATATCCTTTTCTTTGAAGAACGTCAGATAGGAGTAACCAGAGTATTCTGACGATGGGGAGGCTTCGCTGACGAAAGAAGCGACACTCACGGATTCGCCTCTTTCCTTAGAGATGTTTGGGAGTTTGGTCCTTGCCATCTCTTTCGACAAAGCAGGATAGGAATAATAAACCCTTGGAACATTTAAGAAAGGAAACTCATGGACGACACCAAGAACTCTGAAGTTATAAGAGAGTTCCACATCGTCTGTGACGCCTCCTTCACTCACTTTGGTTTTGTTTCTGACAGTAAGGGTTTTGCCAACCGCTTTCTCACCTAGGTTCTTTTCGAATTCCTCGTTCACGAGAGCAAAGCTCATGCTCTCTCCTTGAGGAGCCCTGCCCTCTACTAGGAAGGTCTTCTCTCTGTCTTTTAGACTGAGATCGTTTATCGGGCAAAAGGCTACTGGATCTTTCGGGAAACCATTGGACTCGTATGCGTTATAAGCGGGGAGAAAAAAGGAAAAATCGTTTCCTATAACGACATCGAGTCCTTTAAAGGCTTCTTTGATCTCATCTTTGGATGGCCTTACCGTTTTGCTTAAGCTCAAAGGGGAGCCTTCAATCGCGTAGGAGGTTTTCTTTGAGACATTCGCGACCGTATAAAGAAGAGATGATGAACGTTCTTCCTCAAGTTTCTTTTGGGAACCCGAATAGAAACCTAAAGATAGAAGTAATGTTGCGTAACCGATAGCACCGCTCACCAAAGCAACGGCATTCTTAACTTTATTTCCTTTGTAGTTATGCCCAAGGAACGAAGAGAGGAATCCATAATTGGTTTTCTTCTTACGAATAACCATCTCTTCTTCGACCTCAGGAAAAGAAAGCGGCTTCGAGATTTGCCTTCCGTCTTTTAGTTCGATCACATGGTCTGCGTATTTGGAGATAATTCTTTCGTTGTGAGAGACAAGGACAACGAGTATGTCTTTCGAGAGTGCCTTAAGCTCATCCATGACAATCTTCTCGTTGCCCTTATCAAGCGCGCCGGTTGGTTCATCGGCAAAGAGAACCTTAGGTTCAGTTATGATCGATCGGCATAAAGCGACGCGCTGTTTCTCGCCACCACTTAGAAGTTTGACCTTCTTGTTTTTGTGCTCAAAAAGGCCGAATTTCTCTAAAAGCGACGTGGATTTGCCATAGATTTCTTGATTTTTATCCCCTCGGAGTTGGAGAGGGAGCTCAATGTTTTGGACGACAGATAATTCTTCCTCTAAGTTGAAATGCTGATAGACGAAAGAACATTCAAACGACCTAAACGAGTCCCTCTCCTTCTCCTTTAAGGAGGAGGTGTCTATGCCCTTATAAAAGATCTTCCCCTCCGTTGGCGTCTCCATTAAGGACATGAGGTTCAGAAGCGTGCTCTTACCTGAGCCGCTTTTTCCCTTGATCGCCACAAGACCCTTAGAAGGAAGAGAAAAAGAGATGTTCTCTAATGCGAGAAAGTCACCGAATCTCTTGCTCACGTTCTCAAGGCGATACATAAAAACCCCTCCGCTTTTCATATAGAGGGGTTTCTGGGATTTTTCCGAAAATTATTTAATTTCGCCTTCGTGGTGGGCGATGACTTTCTTTATCCTCTGATTGAACTTGTCGCGATCAATCATGATGACGTTGCCGCAACCAAGGCACTTCACCTTAATGTCCGCGCCTACACGCACGATTTGAAAACGCTTGCTTCTAGCGGTGCATGGGTGAGGCTTCTTGAGCTCGACTTCATCAAAGAGTCCGTATTCTGGGATTAACAAGATTTATCCTCCATGTTTAAGTTCGTTAGTTTTTTTATTACGTAGAACGATATCAATAAACCGCTGGCGGAAGGGACCATCATCATGGATGAAGGATGCTCTGTTTTCACAAGCGGTTCTTCGGTTGAGATGACGCAGGTGAATCTATCGAGAGGGAGGTTTTCTTTCTTGGCTGCCGCTCTTAAGGCCCTGGCCAAAGGATCGCCTGTGGTTTGGTTCAGTTTGACGATTTTGAGTTTGCTTGGATCAAGACGGTTTCCCATGCCACAGCAGATGATGTCAGGAATGCCCTTCTCGATTGAGTATTTCATTAAGGCGATTTTGGCTTTGATGTCATCAACGCAGTCGATGATGAATTCGCATTTGCCGAAATCTTTGTCCTTGAGGGTTTCTTCAGAAACGGAGAAGTTCATTGGAACAACTTCGACATCTTGTCTAATGAGCTTTGCTCTCACGAAAGCACATAACGCTTTTTGAGCGCCGATCTGGTCGGCGGTGAAAAGGATCTGACGGTTGAGGTTAGATTCAGCGACTACATCGCGGTCAACTGCATAGATGTGTCCGACGCCTGCACGCACAAGCGATTCGAAAGCCGTTCCCCCTACTCCGCCTAAACCGAAAACGGCGACGGTTTTGTCTTTGAGGGTTTTGACTGCTTCCTCACCGATAAGAAGGGTTGTTCTTGAATCAATTGTCTCGTTCATTTTCAATCACCTTCAATATATCTTCTAAAGAAGAAACTTCAATGGCAGGGAACTGATGCCTGAAGAAAGTATCCTGACGCTTAACGTAGTGACGCGTATCGAGTTTGATGTTCTCGATAACGGTCTCGATGTCTTGTTTGCCTTCGACGTAAGGGATGAACTCTTTCACTCCGATGGCTCTGAACGCCGGAGCGTCTTCACCATATTTCTTAAGGAGAGGAACGACTTCATTCTCAAGTCCCATCTCAACCATCTTGTCCACTCTCTTATCAAGAGCAGGGTAAAGGTCTTCTCTGTCTTTCTTAAGAACGAAGAAAAGCGTCTTCTCAATCGGTTCATGATTCTGTTTGGAAAGAAGTTCGGTTTTGCTTGTTCCGGCTGCAAGACAAATCATGATGCTTCTAAGCATGCGCTGCCTATTCTGATATGGGATCTTCTCAGCCTCTGTTGGATCGAGTTTTTCTAACTCTTCATGAAGGGCTTCATTGGTCCATGAATCATATTTCGACATATCAACATTAGACGTGTCTAAAGTGAGGTCATAGTCATATAAAGCCGCACGGATATAAAGACCACTTCCACCAACGAATATAGGTGTTTTGCCAAGGTTTTTTAGCTTTTTGATGGTATTTCTCGCGTCTTCTTGATAACGATGGATGTCATATCCTTCGGTCAATGGGACGAATGAGTAAAGGTGATGAGGAACTTCCTTTTTCTGTTCTTCGCTTGGTGCAGCGGTAGAGATGCTAAGCTCTTCATAAACCTGAAAAGCGTCGGCGTTGATGATTTCGCCGTCTAGCTTCTTGGCAAGGGCGATGGCTAATTCGCTTTTGCCGGTTCCTGTTGCGCCAGTGAGAACGATGATCATTTTATGGAATCCCTGATTGCGATGAGTTCGCTTTCGACTCTCTCTGTTAGAGCGTCTCTATTCTGAAGAAGAGGATGATTATGAATCTTCATTAGAAGAGCCTCATATTCTTCTTTCTTCTCTTTATGTTTGTCCGTCCCCATTGATAAGGCTAGTTCTTTTTTAGCCTTAACGAGATCTTCGCCCATCGCTTTGATCTCTGGGTCGGAGGATATCTCGTTATTGAGGGAGGCGTATTCCCTTAATAAAGGATCGTGTTCCATATGGAAGGCGACGTCACGGGCTTTTGCGACGAGAGGATCTTCCACCATCTCTCCTTTAAGAGAGTAGACATGGGATTCAAGAATCTTAACTTTAACGAAGCAGCCGGTTAGGTAAGCAGGTCCAACGAAGTTGACGAGCTTTCCGTTTCTCGCATATCCGGAAAGGACATTTGAGTCACGTTTGGAGGTCCCATCAACAAGGACTTCGTATGTTTTACCAACCATGGCTCCACTGTGAGTGGCGGTCAAATCATCGACCAAGGCTTTGAGGCGGTTGAATCTTTCGTGAGAGACCTCTGGAGGAACCTGCTCCATCTTGGCGGCAGGAGTTCCTGGACGAGGAGAATAGATAAAGGTGAAAGCGCTCGAATATCCGACTTCCTTAGCTAGGCTAAGGGTATCTTGGAATTCTTCTTCGGTCTCACCTGGGAAACCAACAATGATATCGGTGGTAAGAGAGATATCCGGAATCTTCTTTTTGATCGCAGCAACTCTCTCAAGGTATTCTTCCCTGGTGTATCTTCTGGCCATTCTTCTTAGACAAGAAGAGGAGCCGCTTTGAACAGGGAAGTGAAGCCATTTGTCGATGTTGTCATATTTGGCCATGATGTCGATCATCTCGTCATCGAACTGGCTTGGATAGGAGGTGAGGAAACGAAGGCGAGGAACGCCAAGTTTCGCAACCTCTTCAAGTAAGCGGGCAAAGGTTGTTCCGTCTTTAAGGTCTAAGCCGTAGCTATTAACGTTCTGGCCAAGAAGAGTGATTTGCTTATAGCCATCATCGACAAGCTTCTTGCACTCGGCGACGACATCTTCGATGTGACGGCTTCTTTCACGACCTCTGGTGAACGGGACAATGCAGTATGTGCAGAACTTGTCGCATCCATAGGCGATGTTGACGAAGGCCTGAGTGTCATCCAGACGAATGGAAGGGAGATTCTCAACGATCTCTGATGAGAATGAACGGATATCGACAATCGATTTCTTCTCTTTGAGATGCTCGGCTATGAGGTCGTTGATCTTAGCGACATCATGGGTGCCGATGACAAGGCTGATAAAAGGATAGGTGGCGATTAGGCTCTCCCCTACTCCATCTTCGCCCATGACGCATCCGGCGATGATGAGAATAAAATCTTTGTTTTTGGTGTGGTTGGCTTTGAAGGAACCAATCTCACCATAGATCTTCTCCTCGGCGTTCTCTCTGACGGCGCAGGTATTGATGATTGCGACATCGGCTTTAGCCTGGTCGTAAGTGCGTTCAAAACCGGCCTCAGATAGGAAACCTGCCATGACTTCTTCATCGCGGATATTGGCCTGACATCCATAGGTTCTGATATAGAAATAACGTCCTTTTGCGAAGGATTTTAGAATTTCTGGTACATTTCTGTTGGCAAAAACGCGTTCCACTTCTGGACGCTTAGCCGCATCTTTCTGGCAAGGTTTGTTGATGATCTTAACTTTGCTCATTCTATTTCTCCACGATGCTGACGATTGGGGTGATCGCAGTTGCTTTATAGGTTAGTTCATCAACGTCGATAAGGACGGCGTTGATCATCATCCTGGCTTTGTCGTTTAACTCAAAACGACCTTCGCCATAGACGATTCTGTTGATGACGCTTTCTTTCTCGAAACCGATAACGCCATCAGGGTCACCGCACATTCCGACATCGCTTTGGAAAGCCGTTCCGCCTTCTAAGATGTGAGCATCGTTCGTAGCGACGTGGGTGTGGGTGCCAAGAACCGCGGTTACGCGGCCATCGAAGAAGTGTCCGAAGATGGCCTTCTCACTTGTTGAGTCGGCGTGGAAGTCGACGATATGGATGCAAGGTTTGGTTTCTTCCAAAAGGTCTTCCATCGTTTTGATTGGATCTTCCACCTCTTCATTCATGAAAGCCTGACCCATGACATTGGTGACACGGACATCAAGGCCATTCACTGTGAAGAGGGCTGAGCCTTCTCCAAGAGCGTAGTCTTTGAGATTAAGCGGTCTAATAAGGTTATTGGCGTCGTCGATGTAGTAATCGATCTGGCTCTTGCCATGATAATGATTTCCAAGGGTGACGCAGTCGACACCACTTTCGACGAGGAAATGGTAATTGGATTCAGTGAGTCCTTTTCCGTGTGAAGCGTTCTCGCCATTGGCGATGACGAAATCAACGCCATATTTTTTGACGAGTTTAGGCAAAGAAAGATGGACCGCATCGCGACCCACCTTCCCTACAATGTCTCCAAAGAAAAGGATTCTCATCTTCCTTTGATTATTTTGCTAATTCGTTAGCGCGGTACTCACGGATGACGGAGACCTTGATCTGACCTGGGTAGGTCATCGTGGTCTCAATCTGCTCACGGAGCTGCTGCGCCATTCTGACGGCATCGGCGTCACTGACTCTCTCAGGAACGACCATGACACGAATCTCACGGCCGGCCTGCATAGCGTAAGCCTGCTGGACGCCTTCGTAACCTTTGGCAATCTCCTCAAGCTGGGTGATACGTTTGGTATAAGTCTCAAGGGTTTCGCTTCTGGCACCTGGACGAGCGGCGCTAAGAGTATCAGCGGCAACGACAAGGTGGGCGATGACGCTCTTAAGAGGAACGTCGCCATGGTGACCTTCGATGGAGTTGACGACGACGTCTGGCTCACCGAATTTTCTGGCAAGTTCAGCACCTAAGGAAGCGTGTGAACCTTCTTGCTCGAAGTCGATGGCTTTTCCGATATCGTGGAGAAGGCCAGCGCGACGGGCTAAGTTCTGGTCAAGGCCAAGCTCAGCGGCCATGATGCCGGTAAGGTAACCGACTTCGATGGAATGCTGAAGGACATTCTGACCATAAGAGGTACGGTATTTGAGTTTTCCAAGGACAGCGAGAAGCTCACGGTTGATGCGTGGGAGGCCAAGCTTGTTGGCGGCATCGATACCGGCTTTCTGGCAATCAGATTCGACTTCGCCTTTGAACTTGGCAGCGATCTCTTCGATTCTGCCTGGCTGGATACGGCCATCTTTGACGAGGGCTTCCATGGTTCTTCTGGCGATTTCACGTCTAATTGGGTTGAAGCAGCTGATGGTGATGACCTCTGGGGTATCATCGATGACGAGGTCGACACCGAGGGTGCTTTCAAGGACACGGATGTTTCTTCCTTCACGTCCGATGATGCGTCCTTTGAGTTCATCGGTTGGAAGGGCGATGACGGCGACGGAACGCTCAGTGGTGACGTCTTGAGCATATTTGTCGCAAGCAAGGGCGAGAAGATCTCTGGCCTTGGCTTCGGCAGTGTCTTTGGCTTCGTCTTCGGCGTTTTTGATGTAAGCGGCGATTTCGGTCGACATCTTGCTTTCGACTCTGGCCATGATTTCGTCGTGGGCTTCCTTGACGGACATGCCGGAGACTTTCTCAAGCTCGGAGATGATGGCGTCGATCTTCTTGTCGAGTTCCTCAGACTTCCTGTCGTTAGCCTCAATCTTCTGAGTGAGGATTTCGTTCTTTCTGTCTAAAGAGTTCTCTTTCTGGACAAGGGCATTGTCACGGGCGTCGATGGCGTCTTCACGGGCATCGAGTTTGTTTTGAGCAAGCTGAATCTCTTGCTTCATCTGACGGATCTCGTTCTGAGCGGTCTGCTTCATCTCGAAGGCAGTCTGCTTAGCATCGATCTCCGCGTTCTTGGTGATTCGCTCAGCCTTGATTTCGGCATCGCGAAGGATTTGTTTCGAGCTCTTCTCAGCGGTCTTGACCTTTCCGTTTGTGACGAACTGCATCACGAAGAAAGTTCCGAGAATACCGAGCAAAAGAGCCACACAAATGAGGACTATGGCTAATACTGGATCCATAATGTTTTATTACTCCTGAAAAATAGATAAGCATCAAAGGCTATACCCATTCATTAAAAAGAAAGAATTCCGTTGCTTGGATATGTGTATATCACGGGGATCGTTCCCGAAACGTAACCTAGCCAATCTATATGAATTGGGTAGCGGACCTTTTGGTACCAAGGAAATTATAGAAACTAGAGTTAAAAAACTCTATAGCGAATAACAAAGTTCGTTCATATTTTTTTAGGAAAGCGCTTCAAAAAAGCGGAAAATCATCAACAAAACCCATTTATTTTGTATTTTTAAGCAATAAAAAAGACCCACGAAACCGTGGGCCTAATTCTTGGACATTTTATTCAATGACCTCGCCGTCGTCAGTAGCAGCGACTCCGGAACCAGCGCTGAAGGAAGCACGAATCTTCTCTTCGATTTCTTTGGCGGTCTTCTCATTGGAGAGGAGGAAGTCTTTGGCGGCTTCGCGGCCATTTCCGATCTTCTCACCATCGATGACGTACCAGTTGCCGGTCTTCTGGATGAAGCCCTTCTCGACACCGACATCAAGGAGTTCTCCTTCTTTGGAGATGCCTTTTCCGAAGATGATGTCGACGGAGCAACTCTTAAATGGCGGAGCGACTTTGTTCTTAACCACTTTGACTTTGACGGTGTTGCCGATGATGTCGACGCCGGCCTTGATGGCGTCTTGCCTTCTTAAGTCGATACGGATGGAGGCGTAGAACTTAAGGGCACGTCCACCGGTGGTGGTCTCTGGGTTACCATAGAAGACTCCGACTTTCTCACGGAGCTGGTTGATGAAGATGACGCAGCATCCTGTCTTATTAAGGATGCCGGCGAGCTTACGCATGGCCTTCGACATGAGGCGGGCCTGAAGTCCGACCTGGTTGTCGCTCATGACGCCATCGAGTTCCTGCTGCGGAACAAGAGCGGCGACGGAGTCGACGATGATGATGTCGATAGCGCCTGACTGGGCAAGCATCTCAACGATCTCAAGGGCCTGCTCACCATTGTCTGGCTGAGAAAGGATGAGTTCGTCGATGTCGACGCCGAGCTTAGCCGCGTATTCTGGATCGATCGCGTGCTCAGCATCCACGTACGCAGCGCGTCCGCCCTTTTGCTGGGCTTGGGCAACCGCTTCAAGAGCGAGAGTGGTCTTACCACTGCTTTCTGGACCGTAGATTTCGATGATACGTCCTTTTGGATAACCGCCAACACCTAATGTGTTGTCGATGAGTAATGAACCTGATGGGATGACGTCCACATCAACGTGTGGGCGATCTCCAAGTTTCATGACTGAACCTTTGCCATATGCTTTTTCAATATTCTTGATGGCTAAGGCGAGAGCTTCCTCTCTGTTGGTTTGGGCCTGTGTTTCTTTAGCTTTTGGCATATATTACCTCCACCTTATATATAGGGACGTTTCCCTAAATTTTTTTATTCTTCGAAAATTTCCTCGAGAGCATCGAGCATCGAGTTTACGCACTCTTCTCTCATTTCATTCCTATCGAGCTTGAAATCCTTCTCGATATTCACGTAACCCTTGCTCGTGGCTACGCACATGTTCACGCGTCCGACGGGCGCCTTACCTTTTTCTTTGGTTGGGCCAGCGTTACCAGTGAAGGAAACACAGACATCGACCTCAAGTCCATGGCGGCCGATGATAGCCATTTCCCTGGCGACCTCTTTGGAGACGACGCCGTACTTATTAATGAAAGCTTTATTGATGTTGAGGAAGTCGGTCTTCATGCTCGTCGCGTATGTGACGAAAGAGCCTTTGAAGACTTTGCTCGCTCCAGGGACGGAGCAAATCGTGGAAGCGAAAAGGCCTGCTGTTAGAGATTCCACAGATCCAAGGGTGAGTCCTCTTTTCTCTAATGAAGATAGAACCTTTTTCGCTTTCTCAAGATTAATCATTTTCTTTCTTCTCCAATAAAATATGCCAGTTTTGCTTGAGATAAATGATTAATGAGATGAGAGACATGGCCGTCGCGATGTAGATGGCGATGTTGCAGATTCTGAGGTAATTGTTCCAATCAGCATCGAAGTAGGCGAATGGCCAGCTGTTAAGAAGAACCATCGGGATGGCGACCATCTGGAAGACAGTCTTAAGTTTGCCGAAGATGTTCGCGGCAACAACGGATCCTTTGGTAGAAGCGACCAACCTGAAGGCATCGATGATGAGGTCTCTTCCAATCATGATGATGACGCAGGAGAGAGGGATGAAAGCGTTGTTGGTGCCAAAGTGTGGGAGCGCCAAATAGATAAGGGTTAAATTGACAAGAAGCTTATCAGCGACTGGGTCAAGGAATTTGCCCATATCGGTGACGAGGTTATATTTTCTCGCGATCTTTCCATCAAGCATGTCGGTTAAGGACGCGATGACGAAAAGGAAGAACGAGATGAAGTAGGCAAGATTGATTGGGCCGATCATCGGCATAACCAAGATGCCGGCCATATAAAGAATGTCGCAGGTGAATAGGCCAAGAAGCATGACCACCACGATCACGATGCGGCTGACAGTTAATTTCGTAGGTAAGTTCATTGGTCTCCTTCTTCTCCTTTAATTAGTGAGTTTCCGACCCGATAAGCCATGTTCTGTCGAGGGCGATAATTAATCTCAGATTTCTCTGGAAGAATTCGATTCGGTTCTCTCCTTCTTCTTCCCCTACCAAATTTGGGTTTCTCGCTTGTGGGGTTTACCAACGTTTCATCTTGCTATCGCTAACAAGCTCGTCTCTGTGGCACTTTATGGAATCCCATCTACGGGAGATGTTCATCCGCCGTCACGTACTCCTACGTGCCTAGGCTTATTTATTGGCCTAGCGCAATCACTACATCCATCACAGGATGTGCGAGCATGGACTTTCCTCTAGTTTCCCAGTAGTCGCCTGGGTCGGAAGTTATTTTATTTGTTGCCTTTCCTTATCTTGGTCACATCGTATCCAAGCTGATATATGAAGGTTTCATAATCGTGGATCTTCTGGATGTACTCAAGGTTCTCCGCGGTGATGGTTTCGCCTGGCTTGATTCCTGCCACCTTGTTATTGAGGGAGGCATTTGCGATCTCAAGCTCTTTGGCTTTGGCCTCGGCGTCCATCGCTCTCTTGGCGAGAGAGGAGACATCATTGGTTTTGGAAGAGAGGTCTTTGTTAAGATTGGCGATCTCTTCTTCTAGGGAAGCGATAGCCTTTTCGTAGGCATCATAATCCTGGATGATCTGATCCAAGAAGGAATCAACCTCATCGGGATTGTAGCCTTTGACATCTTTTTCGAAACGGTGGTTGTAGATGTCGTTGATTGTTAGTTTGACGTTCTTTTCCATAACCTCCTTAAATTATATTTAAGCGAGAAAGGTAGTTCAATAATCGCGCGCAACAATGTTAAAAGAATTTCATACAAAACTTTTTGATAAATTTTTTAATTTTTGTAAAATATTTTCGGTCGAAAAAACCCCTCAAATGCTGGAGATTTTGAATTCCGCAACCGATAGTTGCTGAAGTGCAAACCAGACTTGGTAGTACGCAACCAGCCGCTAATTTAATCTAGTGCCAGTCGGAGGACAAAAGAATGAACATCGAAATCGCAAACAGACTAATTGAGCTCAGAAAGAAGAGCGGACTCTCCCAGGAAGAACTCGCGGACAGGTTAGGCCTATCGCGTCAAGCCGTGTCCAAGTGGGAGCGCGCAGAGGCGTCACCTGACACGGATAACCTTATTTGTTTGGCAAGGATCTATGGCGTGTCGCTTGATGACCTTCTCAACACTGACGAATCCATTGAGGACATCGCCCGCAACGTCAAAGAGGAAAGAGCTTCCAAGAGCGGCCCTTCCGGAGTTCGTCTCACTGATGATGAAGGACAGGCCATTGAGTATGACGACGAAGGAATCACCATCGTCGACAAAGATGGCGAAAGACTCACCATCGACGAAGCCAGAAAGAAATACAAGAAGTACGACGGACATAAGAGCAAAGGCTGGCAGATCGCCATCACCGTTACCACCTCAGTCCTTATGCTCCTTGCTGTCATCACCTACTTATTGCTTGGTTTCTACGTCGATTATTACGGATGGACAACCTGGTGGATCGTCATCCTCTTCCCTATCGTTATCGCTTCCATCCTTGAGGCCATCGAAAAGAGAAACCCAAACAAATTCGCCTTGCCAGTCTTAATTGTTGCCGTCTACATCTTCTTAGGCTTCTACTTCGAGTTATGGCACCCAATGTGGATCCTCTTCCTTCTCATCCCTGTCTACTATGCCGGCATGATGCCATTCAATAAGAAAGACGAAGATTGCTGCAAAGACAAAGATTGCTGCAAGAGCTCTAAAGACGAAGAAAGATACGCAAGCCACAAGCGCCGCCCATAAGGGGGCGCTTTTTTTGACCCCTTCGTCCCTCTCGTTTCGTGTTATCATATGCCCATGAAAATCCTCGACCGCAAACTCAAGAAGAAACGCACATTAGTTTTCGTTGACCTTGAGGGAACAGGATTCAGCCACGAGATGATTGAGATCGGCGCCTACCTCGCCACCATCAATGAAGATGGAACTATTAAGAAGGTCGGAGCCCCTTTCAAACGTTATGTTTTAGCCCATCATCCAATCGGCCATTTCGTCGAGAACATGACCGGCATCACCCCTCAGCTTCTTAATAAAGAAGGCAAACCGTTCGCTGAAGTCCTCCGTGAATTCAGAAAATACGTTGGAAAACATTGGGAAGATTCATTATTCGTTACCTTTGGTAACCACGACATGGTCATCTTCCACAAAAGCTTAGAAGAGAATGAGGATGCGAGCGAGATCATCGTCAAACATATCAACCGCAACAACTTCGATTTCAGCGCTTTCCTTGCCCCGTATGTTCAGGATTTGAATGGAAATCCTCTTTCCTTAGCCAACTATCTCAAAGTATTCCAGGTTCCTTTTGAAGGAAGGGCCCATGACGCTTTAGCGGATGCCTATAACCTCATGGACCTCTATAAAGCCGTCTTAGCCAGGAACGATATCTTGGTTGAGGAGTACGGAAAGACATTGACCCATTACCACCACGCTCCATATCCAGTTACAAAGATCATCAAGAAACTTACCGAAGGTGAGTCTGTCAGCCCAGAAGATTGGGGCGACGCTGTAGCGGAGACTTTCAAATGACCATCAAATACCCAGCCGGAGTCAAAGCCCCTACCGCACCTCTAAAGGAAAAGAAGCCTGTTAAGGCTAAGAGACATATTTTGAGCGCGGCTAACCGTGGTATGGTCCTTGAGAATGAGCTCAATGACTCATGTCTTTATTATCGTGAAAAAGGAATGGCTCTTATTTATAAGAGACCGACTCCAATCAATATCGTCAAAGTCGACTATTCACACGGTGCCACAATCACCCAAGCGTATTTCGAAACCCAGTCCACCACCGACTATAACGGAGTCTATAAAGGAAAGTATTTGGATTTCGAAGCAAAAAGCACGAAGTCAAAGACTTCCTTGCCGTTAAACAACATCGCTCCACAGCAGGTCGATCATCTTGAAGAAGTCATCCGCCAAGGCGGAATCGCTTTCTTCATCATCTCGATTGATTTGCTTAATGAAGTCTATTTGATCGATGCGAAATACATCTGCGAGTTCTATAGAAACAAACCTCGCGCATCTATTCCGGTATCTGAGATCAAAGAAAAAGGCCACCTCATCAAAGAGGGGTATCATCCACGCTTAGACTTCTTGCCTTTGGTGGATAAGTTATATTTGCAATAAGGCTTGAGAGGGCAATCCTCACAGCTAGGTCTTTGGGCGGAACACTTGGTTCTTCCAAAGTTGATGAAAGAATGATGAACGAAGGCGTGCTCTTCATAAGGGAACGCCTTTTCTAATTTCTTCTCAATCGCGACAAATTCGTCATTTTCCCCTGCAAAACCTAGGCGAATCGCAATTCTTCTTACGTGAGTGTCGACAGGAATGACTTGTTCTCCTCTTCTCTCTAAAAGGAAAACTCCAGCGGTTTTTATACCGACTCCTGGAAGCGAGGTAAGGGCCTTTTTGTCACTAGGAACGATGCCGTTATAGTCTTTGGCCATCACCTTTCCCAGTTCGTTGATGTTCTTCG
>JAEEGJ010007388.1_pt1 | contig 31584 bp, 31 predicted proteins | sample 8958761 | NCBI WGS metagenome assembly JAEEGJ01 (sample SAMN16246546, study PRJNA631951) | gut metagenome | biome: gut microbiome; feature: rumen; material: RS-attached | host: Bos | place: Iran: Karaj | collected 2018-10
CGTCAGAAGAACCGGGTGGAGCGCGCCCTGCACAAGCGGGAGCAGATCGCCGAGCGTTATACCTATCTGGCCTTGCAGGCCGCCGACCAAGACTGGATCGACTTCGATGACCTGCCCGATGACATCGTGCTGTACTGCTACCAGTCCGATACGATGAAGAGCTGGACCCACCAGTTCCCGATCAGCAACGACGAAGTGGATGTGTATCCGTACTCGTACCGGCTGCAGTATATGAGCAACCGCAACCTCTATGCGACGCCGCTGGCCTACATCGGACTCCACGAAAAGTATGTGAACCTGGGCTCCGCGTGGTACGTGGTGACCACCCATTTCTCCGAAGACCACACGTTCAAGGTGGTGACGGGCATCCTCGTCAAGACCGAATATCCGGGCAGTACGATCCCGAACGTTGTCAACCGGCACCTGCGGATGAGCGACGGTTACACGACCGTGGCCATCAACGATGACGACAGGGCCATCGTCTACGGCATCGAAAACGAACCTTTGTTCTCGGTGGTCCCTCTTTTGCCGCCGACGCCCGGCCACGGCAACATGCCGCTCCGCTGGATCGCCTTCGCGCTGATGGTCGCCGCCGCGTTCATCTTCCATTCCCGGTATCATACCTGGCGTACTTTCTGGCTGATCCTGGGCGTTCTCGCCGTCGTGCGGTTCCTGGCGCATTATTATGTCGGCAAGGGCTATGCGACGGGAGAACTATTCTCGCCGGTGCTCTATGCCGACACGACGATCTTCAATTCGCTGGGCAGCCTGCTGCTCAACAATGTGGTCGTGGCGCTGGGATTCTACTCCCTGTTCGTGATGCGTTATCGCATCCATAAGCGCATGGAGTCGTTCTCGCCGGGGCGCAGGGGATTCGGCATCGCCCTGCTGATCCTGGCCGGCCTGGGTCTGGCGGGCTACATCCATTTCGTGCTGCGGTCGTTGCTGCTGAATTCCGGGATTACGCTGGAGCCATACCGCCTGGCCGATTTCAACCTTTACGGCGTGCTGGTGTACCTGTCGTTCGCGATGCTCTTCCTGGCGTTGATCTACCAGGTCTACCTGGTGGTGATGATCGTCCGGCGCGACGCCCGCATCAACCTCTTCTCCTGGACTTTCCTGTCGATCTATATCCTGATCATCGCGTTGTACTGCGAAGTCTCGATCAACCGGTACGGCCTCGTCAAGGAATACGAGAGCAACCGGGTCAACACCAGCAAGCTGAACATCGAGCGCGACCTTTCGCTCGAGATGTTCCTGCGCGAGGTGGAGCCGCAGATCCAGAACGACCCTTTCCTGTCGGTCCTGACTTCCGTCAATGCCTCGGACCTGATCCGGAACCGGCTCATGGAGCGCTATCTCTACAGCGACGTGGTCCACAATTACAACATTACCCTGACCATCTGTACGCCCAACAACCTGATTACGCTGGGGCAGGGGACGGATCCGATGGGATGTTTTCCTTTCTACGAGAACATGATCAAGGAATACGGCGTCGCGCTGGCGTCCGGTTCCAACATCTATTACCTGCACAACTACAACGGCCTGTCTTCGTACCTGGGCATGTTCACCTATTTCGACCCCGCGACCTCGGCGGTCTCCCGCCTGTTCCTGGAGCTCGAGTCGAAATTCAAGAACGACGTGCTGCTCAACCCGTTCGATGCGATCACGTCCCGCACGGGTACGGCCGCCGTGCTGCCGCGTTTCTATTCGTACGCCCGCTACTCAGACGATCGGCTGGTCGCCTATGGCGGCAATTACGACTATCCCGTCAATCCGCCTGTCGGTTATGAAAACGGCTATCAGATGGTCAACAAGGGCGGCTATGTCCATTTCGTCAACCGGCTTTCCGACGAAGACATCGTGGTGATTTCGCGTCCCAAGCGCCCGCTGCTGCCGCGCCTGATTTCGTTCTCTTACCTGGGTCTGTTCTTCGGATTGTTCCTGCTGGTATTCACCCGCCGCTGGCGGAAAGACAAGTTGTTCAACCTGCCGAAGCACTCGCTCAAACGGAAGATAACGCTATTGATCATCATCTCCATGGTCCTGGCCCTCAGTACGATCGGCATCGGCAGCGTGGTTTATGTCATGCGGCTTAACAACGGGAATGCCCGGGAGGCGATGGACGGCGTGATGGCGGCTGCCCAGACGTCGCTGTCCGAGCCCTGCAAATACGCCCTGCGCTACAATGAACTCAATACGCCCGAACTGTTCCATGCGATGGACGAGTTCGCCCGCATCACGCGCAGCGACCTGAACCTCTACAACGTCCACGGCGAACTGATCCGCTCCACCAAGCCCGAACTCTTCGACCAGTTCCTGGTCGGCAAACGGATGAACAACCGGGCGTTCCGCCAGATCGTCAAGGAGCGGCAGCTCCGCTTCGTCGATATGGAGAACATCGCCGGCATCCGTTTCTACGACATCTACGAACCCGTGTTCAACGGCGACGGTACGATGGTGGCCATCGCAAGCGTACCCCATTTCATCCGGAGCCGTGACGTGGCCGATGCGACGGCTTCGACCATTTCGGCCGTCATCAACATCTATCTGCTGCTGCTGATCGCGGCCATCGCGCTGGGCGCCATCATCTCCAACTCGATCTCCCGCCCGCTGGTGGAGATCCGCGACCGCATCGGGTCGCTGGCGCTCACCGGCAACCGCCGCATCCGCTACCGCAACACGAAAGACGAGTTGGGCGTGCTCATCAGTTCCTACAACAAGATGGTGGAAGACCTGGAGGAGAGTACCCGGCAGCTCGCGCAGAACGAGCGCGAGCAGGCCTGGAAGGAAATGGCCCGGCAGATCGCCCACGAAATCAAGAACCCGCTCACGCCGATGAAGCTCAGCATCCAGTATCTGATGAAGATGAAGGAGGCCGGCGTTCCGGGCTGGGAAGAAAAGCTGGAGAGCGTCAGCAAGTCGCTGCTGGAGCAGATCGACACGCTGTCTCAGACGGCCACCGAATTCTCCTCTTTCGCCCGTTTCTTCAGCGAGGAGATCACGCGGGTCGATCTGGATGAACTGATCGCCGAACAGAAGGAATTCTTCGACAACCGCGAAGACGTGCAGATCGAATACTGCCGCGAAGGGGCCGGCGAAGCTGCCGTGGATGCCCGGCGCAGCCAGCTGGGCCGCGTGTTCGTCAACCTCATCACCAACGCCATCCAGGCCATCGACAGCGCCGGCCAGGCGGCCGGGCGGGTCCGGATTTCTCTGTCACCGGCCCAGGAAGGAAAAGCCTGGCAGATCGACGTGGAAGATAACGGCCCGGGTGTGAGCGAGGAAGACCTGTCGAAACTCTTCAAGCCGAATTTCACGACCAAGAAAACCGGCACCGGCCTTGGCCTGGCCATCTGCCTCAGCATCATCGAGCAAACGCAGGGCACGATCGCCTACAGCCGTTCCGGCCTGGGCGGCGCCCGCTTCACCATCGTGCTGCCGGCCGCTTACTCGCGGGCCTGATTATTTATATTCGATTTCTTCGATCCAGCCGCTCCACTGATTGAAGTAGAGGTTGCCGCCAGCCCATTCCACTTCGCCGCGCTGGAAGTCCACCGTTTCGCTGCGGATGAACTGCTTGGGCGGATAGAAACGGCCCGAGTAGTCGCTGTTGCAGATCAGGCGGTAGGCGTCGAGGCCTTTGGTAAAGAAAGTGTATTCCTCTTCGATGTCCTTCACGCCGTCGCGGCCGCGGCCGAACGACACGTCGGTCGGCACCCAGCCGATTCCCTCATAATAGATCTCGCTCCAGTCGTGCATATTGACGGCACCGGGATGCAGCATCCAGCCGCTCTGCCAGCGGGCGGGGATGCCGGCCGCGCGGCAAAGGGTCACGAGCAGCAGGCCCACCTGGCCGCAGTCGCCGTGCTTGTTCTCCAGCACGTACATCGGAATGTTCTCGATGGTGGAGTATTCGCGGGCGCTGGCCCAGGGGAAGTTGTCGACGATCCAGCCGTAGATGCTCTTCGCCTTCAGGTACGGATTCTCGATGCCGGCCGTCAGCGAGTCGGCCAGGGCCTTGATGCGGTCGGTGAAGACGATGTGGGTCTTGCGTTCGGCCGTATAGGTCTTGTAGAGTTCCGAATCCTTGTCGTAAGGCTTGCAGTCTTCCGGTGAGAAGTCATACCATTCGTTGAACCCGGTGAAGGAGAAGGTGTAGCTGAAGACGGTCGGCTGACCGGCTTCGGCCTTCTTTTCCATATAGATGCTCTTGTGCTCCATCTTGTCGGGCGCGATGATGTAGTCGTCTTCGGAGGCTGCGATCAGCTTGACGTCCGTCATGCTGTTCTGGTCTTCCCGCGGGTAGGGCATCCAGGCGCGGACGGTTTCGCCGGCCGGCACAGCGTCGGGCTTGACGGTGAGTTCGTAGCGGATGGTGAACTTGACGGGCATCACCAGGTTCTCGCCCGTCTGGCGGACCGTGGCGATGACCGCGCGGTTGTAGTCGTCGAGATAGACGTCGTCCACGTCGCGGGTGACGCCGTTGACGGCTTCAAAGACCTTGCGGGCTTCAGGGTCGATGCGGAACAGGTTGCGTCCGGCATTGCGGAAATAGCGCTTCTGGCCGTCGATGACGCGGCCTTCCAGCGCTTTCGAAGCCTCCCACGCCGATACCTGCGCTTCCGTCAGTTCGGGATAGTAGGGCTGCAGATAATTCACGATCCAGGCGCTGTCGCGCGAGAAATCGAGGGCGATGCGGGCGTCGCGCTCCGCATCCGTGATGTCGAGGGTGGGGTCGCCGGAAACAGAATGTCCACACGCGCAGAGTGCGAGTGTGGACATCAGGGCGAGAAATGCCTTTCTCATGGTGGTCGGACTTATTTCACACGTTCGCCATAGGACCGGTCGGTGGTGTTGACGCGGATTTTGTCACCCTGGTTGATGAACAGGGGAACCATGATGATGGCGCCGGTTTCGAGGGTGGCTTCCTTCAGGGCGTTGGTCGAGGCGGTATTGCCCTTGACGGCGGGCTCGGTGTAGGTCACTTCCAGTTCGACGTAGGTGGGAAGCTCGCAGGTAAGGCAGCGTTCCTCTTCACCGTCCACGTGGAATACCATCTGGACGATCTGGCCTTCTTTCATCAGGTCGGCGTTCTCCACGATGTCTTTCTCCAGCTTGATCTGGTCGAAGGTCTCGTTGTTCATGAAGTTGAAGCCGTCCTCTTCCGCATAGAGGTACTGATACTCGCGATGTTCGACGGTGATGACGTCGATTTTTTCACCGGCGTTCCAGGTTTTCTCCAGGATACGGCCGTTCTCGAGGTTGCGGAGTTTGGATTTGACGAAAGCGGGGCCTTTGCCCGGTTTGACGTGCTGGAACCATACGATCGAGCAGGGTTTTCCTTCGAAATCGAGGTAGAGTCCGTTCTTGAAATCAGCGGTAGTTGCCATAAGTGTATCGTTGTTTGATTATTAGTCGTTTTGCGTTGCAGCCTGCAAATATATAAAAATTTCTTCTAACTGCCACTGTGGCGTGGAAGTAGCGCCGCAGATGCCTACCTTGTCGCCGTCACAGAACCAGGCCAGATCGGTCTGGTCGGCCGTTTCGAGCCGGTAGGTCCGGGGGTTGACGCTGCGGCAAAGTTCGTAGAGCACCTTCCCGTTGGAGCTCTCCCGGCCGCTGACGAAAAGGATTACGTCGTGCTCCCGCGCAAAGGCCACGAGCGACTTGTGGCGCTGGACCACCTGGCGGCAGATGGTATCATAGACTTCGGCTCCGGGGCACTGCGTGCGGATGAATTCCGCCAACCGCCGGAAATCGCCGGGGTCGCGGGTCGTCTGGGAGAACAGGGCTACGGGGCGCGAGAAATCGAGCGCCCGGGCTTCTTCCACATCACCCACGACGATCGCTTCGCCGTCGGTCTGGCCCACCAGGCCGTTCACCTCGGCGTGGCCTTTCCGGCCGAAGATCACCACCTGTCCGCCGGTCGGACGGAGGCGGAGCCAGGTCTCGTGGACGCGTTGCTGGAGTTTGAGGACCACGGGGCAGGTGCAGTCGATCACCTGCAGATCGTTGGCGCGGGCCAGCGCATAGGTCTCCGGCGGCTCGCCGTGGGCCCGGATGAGCACCACGTCGTGACGCAGTTGCGCCATATCGTCGAGAGAGATGATTTCGAGCCCTTTCCCCTGGAGCCGTTCCAGCTCCGCGGTATTGTGGACAATGGCGCCCAGCGAACAGAGGCGCCGGTTGAATTTCAAGTAGTTTTCGGCCTGCTCGACGGCGCGGATCACGCCGGGGCAGAATCCGGAGCGGGGATCGATTTCGAGGGTGAGTCTCATAGGACCCTCAGGTTGAACCGCTCCTGCAGGATGCCGTCGAGCCAGACCATCTGCTCTTCCACGGTCATATGGCTGTTGTCGAGGACAATGGCGTCCTCGGCCTGGCGCAGTGGATTCATGGCCCGGTGGGAATCGATGTAATCGCGCTCCTGGACATTCTTGAGGATCTCATCGAAATCGGGATGCTGCCCGGCTTCTTCCATCTGCTTGACGCGGCGCTGGGCGCGAATCTCGGCATCGGCGGTCATAAAGATCTTCAGGTCGGCGTTCGGGAAAACGGCGGTCCCGATGTCGCGGCCGTCCATCACACAGCCGCCGGCACCCAGCCGGTGCAGCTGCTCGTCCACGAAATTGCGCACGAAGGGCAGCGTGGCGATGGCGCTGACGTTGCGCGCCACTTCCAGTTCGCGGATTTTGGCGGAGACGTCTTCTCCGTCGAGGAACACCCGCATGGAACCGTCTTCCTTCGGCAGGACGGAGATGTCGATCTTGCCCAGCAGAATGTCTTCCTGGAGCGCTTTTTCGAGGATGGCTCCGTTCCATTCGATCTGGCCGTTGCGGAGGGCGTAAAGCGTGACGGTCCGGTACAGGGCGCCGCTGTCGAGATACAGGATGCCCAGGCGACGGGCGATTTCCACGGCGAAAGTGCCTTTGCCCGTGGAGGAATAGCCGTCGATGGCGATGATGAGTTTGGTCATAGCTTGGGAATGAGTTCCTACAAAAATAAGAATTTATGGCTATCTTTGCAATTCATACCGTAAAATAGTATTTGCCATGAAGGTCCTGATCATCGACGACGAACGGAGTATCCGCAACACGCTCAAGGAAATCCTCGAGTTCGAAGGCCACGAGGTCGTGACGGCCGAAGACGGGAAGCAGGGCGTCGACAAAGCCCTCGCCGACAGCTTCGACGCCATCTTCTGCGACATCAAGATGCCCGTGATGGACGGCAACGAGGTGCTCGACACCCTCGTGCAGGCCGGCTGCGAATCGTCGATCATCATGATCTCCGGTCACGGCGACATCGAAACCGCGGTCAAATGCATCAAGAAAGGGGCCTACGACTTCATCCAGAAGCCGCTCGACCTGAACCGCATCCTGATCACCCTGAAAAACGCCACCGACAAGACCACGCTGGTCAAGGAAACGGTCAGCCTCAAGAAAAAGATCCAGAGCAAATACGAAATCGTGGGCGATTCCCCCGCCATTGCGCACATCAAGGAAATCGTCGACCGCGTGGCCGCCACCGACGCCCGCGTCCTGATTATGGGCGCCAACGGCACCGGCAAGGAACTGGTGGCCCGCCGGCTGCACGACAAGAGCCAGCGCGCATCCGCACCCTTCATCGAAGTCAACTGCGCCGCCATCCCGAGCGAACTCATCGAGAGCGAGCTCTTCGGCCACGAGAAAGGCGCTTTCACGTCGGCCATCAAGCAGCACAAAGGCAAATTCGAGCAGGCCGAAGGCGGTACGCTCTTCCTCGACGAGATCGGCGACATGAGCCTTGCCGCCCAGGCGAAGGTGCTCCGCGTCCTGCAGGAAAAGAAGCTCTCCCGCGTAGGCAGCGACAAAGACATAACGGTCGATGTGCGCGTTGTAGCCGCCACCAACAAGAACCTTACGGATGAAATTGCCAAGGGCACCTTCCGCGAGGACCTCTACCACCGCCTGAGCGTCATCGTGCTCCACGTCCCCGCCCTGCGGGAACGGCTGGAAGACATTCCGCTGCTGATGGACTATTTCATCGACCAGATCTGCAAGGAAAGCGGCATGGCCCGCAAGAAAGTGACGCCCGAAGCCATCGCCGAACTCCAGAAACTGCCCTGGACCGGCAATATCCGCGAACTTCGCAACGTCGCCGAACGCCTGATGATCCTCTGCGGCCCTGAAATCACCGCCGCCGACGTGGTGGCATACGCAACCCCTTCCATTTAATAAGATGCCCGGTCAAGCCGGGCATGACGACTTACAGACATGAACCTTGTAGCTATTGTAGGACGCCCGAATGTGGGCAAATCGACCCTGTTCAACCGGCTGGTGGGCAACCGCCAGGCCATCGTCGACGAAACGGCGGGCGTGACCCGCGACCGCCATTACGGCAAATGCGAATGGTGCGGCCACGAATTTTCGGTGGTCGATACCGGCGGCTTCACTTCAAACAGCGAAGACGTCTTCGAAGGGGAAATCCGCAAACAGGTGCTGATTGCCATCGAAGAGTGCGACCTCGTACTCTTCATGGTCGAAGCCGCCACCGGCATCACCGACTTCGACGAAGAGATCGCCGACATCCTCCGGCGCTGCAAGAAACCCGTCATCCTGACTGTCAACAAGGTGGACACCGGCGACAAGATGTACGACAGCTATCAGTTCTATGGCCTGGGGCTCGGTGACCCGATGTCCATCGCCGCCGCCACCGGCAGCGGCACCGGCGATCTGCTCGACAAAGTGGTGGAACTCCTGCCCAAGGAGACGGAAAACGTGGCAGACCCGTATGAGGGGCTCCCCCGCTTCACGATCGTCGGCAAGCCGAACGTCGGCAAATCGTCGCTGACCAATGCCCTGCTGGGCGAAGAGCGTAACATCGTCACTCCCGTTGCCGGCACCACGCGCGACGCCATCGAATCACACTACAACAAGTTCGGCCACGAATTCATGATCGTCGATACCGCCGGACTGCGCAAGAAGACAAAAGTGACGGAAGACCTTGAATTCTACAGCGTGCTCCGCTCCATCCGGGCCATCGAGAACTCCGACGTCTGCATCCTGATGATCGACGCCACCAGCGGTCTCGAAGCCCAGGACATGGCCATTTTCAACCTGATCATCCGCAACCGCAAAGGCTGTGTCATCGTGGTCAACAAATGGGACCTGGTGCCCGGGAAGACGGCCAATACGATGAAGGAATACAAGGCTGCCATTGAAAAGCGCATCGCGCCCACCAGCGACATTCCGATCGTTTTCACCTCGGCCACGAACAAGCAGCGCATCATGGATGTGCTGGAAGCCGCCGAACACGTGTTCGCCAACTATTCCCGCCGCATCCCCACCTCGCAGCTCAACGAGGTGATGCTGCCCGAAATCGAGAACTATCCGCCGCCGGCCTGGAAGGGAAAATACATCAAGATCAAATACGTTACGCAGTTGCCGACGCCTTCGCCGAGTTTCGCCTTCTTCTGCAACCTGCCGCAGTATATCCGCGACCCGTACAAGCGCTTCCTGGAAAACAAACTCCGCAGCCATTTCGACTACTCCGGCTGCATCCTGCAGGTGTTCCTCAGACAGAAATAAGAGATGCCCGGTCTAGCCGGGCATGACGGCGGTCAAACCGGGCATGACGTCTAGGCTTCGGCGGCCGGGAGGGTGACCGTGAACCGGGCGCCGCCCAGTTCGGACCGGCTGTATGCGATCGTGCCCTGACTCTGCTCGACGATACTCCGGCAGATTGCCAGGCCAAGGCCCGTACCCGTCTTCTTGGTCGTGAAATTCGGCGTGAAGAGCTTCGGAAGATCCTCTTCGCTGACCCCGGGGCCGTTGTCTTCCACATCAATTTGCCATGCATCGCCGCCTGCAAGCCGGGCAGGCGCCAGCGAGATCCGGACCTGTCCGTCCGTCTTCCCAGAGTTCTCGAGCGCCTGGATCGCATTCGTGATCAGATTGACCAGTACACGGCCCAGCTGGCTGCGGCGGGCATCCACAGCGGCTCCGCCGGCCCCTTCACGGCAGTATTCGATCTGCACGTCTTCGCGGTTGTCGAAGAACTCTTTCTGCTCGGTAATCAGGGCGTCCAGATCGACGCGGGTAATCTCCTCGCTGAAAAAACGGGCGAACGACGAGAATTCCGTGGCTGTCTGCGACAGCGTGTCTATCTGCTCCAGCAGCGACTTGCTGACACTTTCCAACTTGTCTTCCCACCCGGGAACGCCGGCTTCCTTCATCTTCATCAGATACTGGATGCTGAGCTTCATCGGGGTGAGCGGATTCTTGATCTCGTGGGCGATCTGCCGTGCCATCTCTTTCCAGGCCTGCTCCCGCTCACTTTGTGCCAGCTGACGCGTACTCTCTTCCAGGTCTTCCACCATTTTGTTGTACGAATTGATCAGCACGCCCAATTCGTCCTTCGTGTTGCGATAGCGGATGCGGCGGTTGCCGGTCAGGGCAAGACGGTCGATACGGTCTTTGATTTCCACCAGCGGGCGCGACAGGGAATTGGAAATGATGGCGCCCAGGGCGATGGCTGCCAGCAGCAGGACCAGATAGATGTTGATCACTACGGAAATGGTGGCCGAGTTGGCGCTGGCCACATCCTGATTGCGGCTGAAATATGGCACACCTGCGATTGCCACCAACATTCCGTCGTCATTGAATACGGGTTCGTAAATCGAGTAGAAACGCACGCCGGCAATGTTCTCCATATCGACAAAACGCAGCTGCCGCTGCTTTACAATCTGCCGGAATGCCTTGTTGTTCATTCTCTTGCCTACCAGGAACTGGTCGAAGAGTTCGGGCTTCGTGGAACGGATCAGTTCGCCGTGGGTATTGTAGAGATTCAGATCGTTGTGCGTAATCCGGGAGAACTCATCCATCGCATTGTACAGTTCCGGCGAATTGATTTCGTTGTAGCGCACCGCAAATTTGCAGGGCTCGGCCAGCACCGTCTGCGCGGATGTCATCAGGGCATCCATCGCCTCGCGGTTGCTTTCCCGGTTGAGACGCATCACGAACACGACGCTGCCGACACCCATCGTAACCAAGGCGAAGGCCATCGAAAGGGTGATCAGCAGGGTGATTTTCCGCTTGAGCGAATGTTTGGGCAGATTGAACAGCTTGTCTTTCCGCCAGCGCCGGGTAAAGAGCAACAGGAACAACCCGTAGAAGATGGCCAGATACGAGAATGACACCAGATGCGGGAAGAACGGGCGCCGCGGCCGGGAAATCACCGTAATGTCTTCGTCGGAAAGCCGGTTGATGAAATGGACATAACCATCCTTGTTGACCATCCGGTATCCGGTTTCATAGCCATCCGGCGGTGTGACGGGATAATCATAACTGCCACCGTACGAAACCAGCCGGTCGTCCGAATAACGGGCATACGAGTAGCGCCGCGACAGCGTGGCGGCCGTACCGGCCCGCGCCGTAATCGCGTCAAGCGGGTTGGTCAACACATCGTTCTTGAATTTCGATTCAACCTCCAGGAACAGACGCGACACCTCGTAATTGGACGGGTCGAAATACGTGAACATGCCCAGATAGGAGGCCAGTCCGTTGTAATTGCGCAGATAATAGATATTGGATCCGGATGCCAGCGCGACGCCGTATTCCTTGATCAGGTCCTCATAGAAGGAGAAACACCCGACCGGTTCCGTTCCCTGCCCCAGGGTTATCAGATTGCTGGATGTGCAGGTTGAAAGAGTGATGTTGTACTGCCGGACCACATCGTTGTTGAGATACCGTTCCATCAGGCGGTTCTTGATCAGTTCCGCCCCTCCCATGGGAACCAGGACCGAGATGAACGGGTCGTTCTGGATGGAAGGCTCCACGTCCCGCAGGAACATCTCCAGGGAAAGGTCACGTTCCGAGGCCAGCTTGCCGGTATTGACGCGATTGCTTTCATACTCCTTCTTCAAGCCATAGGTATCCATCGCCACGACACTGTACAACGCGATGACCAGCACGTACAGGGTGATGTGGCTCCAGGAGAAGAGATTGATGCGTGCGTCGCGCCGGATCAGCATCACCACCAGATAGATCTGATAGAGCAGCGCGAGGAAGAGCATCGCGAAACTCACGTAGCAGAGAATGGCAAACAGGCCGATGTCCGAGATACGGTACGGCTCCATCACGATACTGGAGTTCAGGATCAGCGAGCGCATCACGAAGTGGATATAGGCCATCAAGGCCAGTCCGCCGGCAATCAGCAAGCCGATCAGGGCTTTCCGCCCCGGACCCGAAACCGTTTCCATCTTTTTGTGGATGCGATAGCGCATCACGAAAAGCGCATAAAACGCAAGAGCCACGACCAGGTTGTTGAACAACAGGCTGCCCAATGAATTGAAGATGGATGTGTCCGCATAGAGCACCGGCGAGAAGAACTCACCTGTCGCATAACCTTTATCCACGTAGTACAGCGCCATCAGGCGGACGACGGCAAGAATGCCGACCGTCGCCCAGAAACTGAGCCAGGTATGCCGCCGGAGATGAAAGGAGAAAACGGCGATCAGGATCATTGCCAGGGAAACCCAGCGCAAAGACATATTGCCGTGACCGGGCGTGGGCGGAACCGTCGGGACGATGGAGAACAGCGGCTCGTCTTCGATACCATATACGATGTGGCTGTCGTCCTCGCTGATGGGAACGGTCGTATAGCCATCCCGCAGGCCGAGATGTCGGTTGACCGTGTTGGGAACGGCGCTGGAAGGGTATTCCGTCTTGATCTGGATTCCCGTCACCACTTTGGTCTTGTGGTCTTCCGTCAGATGCGTGGTCACCACATACCACGCCGAACCGAGATTGACGTATTTCTCCCGGACCCCGATATATGCGAGCGGTGTCGAATACAGATTGCGGTTGCTCATGAACTGGAGCCGGTAAGAATAGGGATAGACGTCCACCTCGTCGTTGCTGATCGGGAACTGGTGCGTCCAGCACTTCATCGTATCGGCCTGATAGCAATACAGGACGATATCGTCGGGCATATCGTCAAAATCGATCCATTCCTGGTCGGCCGCTTTGAGCGCATGGTAGCAGTAGATTTCCGCCAGATGTTCCCGCTTGTGCAACGAGCGTTCGACACGGGCTTTCTGCCGCCGCAGGCGGGCCTCATAATCGGGTCGGATGAAGGAAAGTGCGAACAGCAGGAGCGCAGCCACGAAAAGGACCTGGCTGCTGTATCGCGCCACAAACCGGCCTGTCCGGTGCAGATATCGACTGAACTTGCTCATTCGTGATGATACGGTTCTCCCTTGATGATCGTAAAGGCGCGATAAAGCTGCTCGAGGAAAACCAGACGCACCAACTGGTGCGAAAAGGTCATCCGGGAAAGCGAAAGGCTCTCGTCGCAACGGGCCCGGACTTCCGCCGGAAAGCCATAGGGACCGCCAATGACAAAGACCAGATCTTTCGGGAGATGCGCGGTCTTCTGCTCCAAATTCCGTGCCCAATCCAGCGACGAAAAAGTATCTCCATGCTCGTCGAGCAGCACCAGATGGTCGGAATTCCGCACGGACTTGAGAATCTGGTTGTCGTCACGCAGTTCAATCAGCTCGAAAGGCACATAGTGCCGGATACGTCCGGCATATACCTCGACCCCCTGCCGGATCCAGGGATCCGTCGTTTTCCCGGTAAAGAGCACTTTGACTTTCATTGGCGTGATTTTTGAATATATCGCACTCGTCAAAAACACAGAATGATGAAGAAAGTATTTTGGTTCGCCTCACTGCTTTTTGTCCTGCTGACCGCCGGCCCTTCCTCGGCCCAGGAATCCGGACAGGACGTCTTCACACCCATTGGCAAATATCTCCAGTCCGGAGACTACGATAAATTGTCCGCATGGTTCGCCGACAATCTCGAACTCGATATGCTGGGTGCCGTCAACAACTGCACCCGCAACCAGGCCAAGCTCATTATGAAGAACTTTTTCACACAGTACACGCCCAAAAAGTTCAGCATCATCCACAAGAGCGGCAAGGCGCCCATGAAATATGCCGTCGGCTCGCTGAGTGCCGGAGGTGAACGCTTCCGCGTAATCCTCTACGTCAAGACCACCGATTCGGCCAGCCATATCGAGCAGCTTAAGGTCGAACGCGAGTAATCTCCCAGGTCCCTACGACGACACCCTGCCCGCCGCACTGCGAGATGGGCACGATGCGGCCGTCAAGGTCCCTTACCTCCCGCAGTTCCTTGAGGTAGGTATGGCTGTGTCCGCCAATCACCAGATCGAGGTTCCGGGAATTCTCCACCATCACCACGTCGGAAGGGCGCTCCAGGGAACCGCCCTCATAGCCGAAATGCGACAGGAGGATCACAAGGTCACAGTGTTTCCGATTTTTCAGATAGTCCGCCCATTTGTTCACCTCTTCTATGGAATTGAGCCGGACCATACCGTCGAGATGCGATTTGAGCACGACACCTTCCAGATAGGACGTGGTGCCGATTATGCCGATCTTCATCCCGCCGCGACGGACGATCACATAGGGTTTGACCAGTTTTTCAAGGGGCGTTCCGGTGAAATCGTAGTTGCAGGTGACCGTCTTGTGGCGGCATTTCTTGAGCCGGCGGGCAAGGTCTTCCTGCCCGTTGTCGAACTCGTGGTTGCCGAGCGTGAAGACATCGTACTTCATCAGGTTCACCAGTTCAACCTCGAGGTCTCCGTGCGCCATCGTATAATAGGGCGTTCCCTGGTTGAAGTCGCCGGCATCGAGCAGGAGCACTTTCTTTTTACCGTACTTGGCCCGGACACTGTCGATATACTGGAGCCGGCGTTCCACGCCGCCCAATCCTTTGTTATACCCGACGCGGATCGGTTCGATCTGGCTGTGGGTGTCGTTGGTGTGCAGGATCACCAGGTCCTGCGCCGGAAGAGCGGTCGCGCAGACCAGGGCGGCCAGTGCCGCCAGGACAAGTTTTTTCATCGTCTCCTTTCCTCCCAGTCCGTATATTTCACCCGCCCGTCGGGATTGAGCACGATCTTTTCACCCCGGGCCGTTTGTTCTTTCAGGTACTCCACGATGGCGTCGCGGATCCAGACGTCCGTGTCCTTCCGGTTGAAGGCCACGTCGGAGAGCACGACCCCGTCGCCACCGTCCATCAGGAAATTGATTGTAGCGAATTTGTAAACGCGGTCGTCATCGATGGGTGCGCCTGCAACCCAAAGCTTGTCGGCCTGTTTTCCGGTAATCACGATCTCGACACCGCTGAGCGCTTCGACGCGCCGGCGGGAAATCATCTGGTTCAGGAAACGGTGCAGATCGGAACCCTTGATGTCGAAAGTCACCAGATAATTGTCGAAGGGGAAAATCGAGAAAATATCGTACACCCGCACGGCGCCTTTGGGAAGGCTGGTCCGGATGCCGCCGTAATTGGTCATGGCGATATCGACGGTTTCACCGGTCTTCTTTTCAGCGATGGCCCGGATGACGTCGGCCGCAAAATTGGACAGGCCGCTTTCGGGCCGTCCAGAACGGTATTCATCTTCCGAGTAGCCCACGATCTCCTGGAGCGGAGCCACCTGCGGGCTGTACTTCCCGATGACCTGCGTTGCGCGCACGTCCTTCATCGTGTCCCAGGTGGAATCCATCGGAACGGGCGTCCATTTGTAGGTGAACTGTCCGGCCGCCTCGCCCAAACAGGCGAGAAGCAGCACGGACAGCAACAGGATTCTTTTCATATTATGTTGTCAGTCTTTGAGTTTCATCCACTTGAGCAAATCCTTGAAGGTGGATTTCTTGCCGTAGGTAAGGATACCGATCTTATAAATCTTGGCAGAGAGCCAGGCCGTGGCCAGGAAAGTGACCAGCAGCAGTACGACCGACAGGATCAGCTGCCAGGAGGGCACCACGCCGAACGGGATGCGGGCCAGCATCACCATCGGAGAAGTCCACGGAATGATGGAGGTCCAAACCGACAAAGGACTGCTGGGATGCTCGAACGTGTGGAGCATGATAAACAGTCCGATGATCAGCGGTATGGTGATCGGCAGTTGCAACTGGCTTGTATCAGCCTCGTTGTCGACTGCCGCACCGATGGCGGCGAACATCGAGGCATAGAGCAGGTAGCCCAGCAAGAAATAGATCAGGAAGCAGCCGATGATATAGCCCCAGTTCAAATCCTTGATCTGGCCAAGAACCTTGACGAAGCCCGAAGCGTCAGGATCGGAACCCGCCGCCTCGAGAATGGACGTCATGTCGCCGGGGCCGACGTTGCCGTCCTGGCCGGCCACAGCGACAGCCTGCTCCATCCCGCCCATACCCTGCAGCAGCTTCGGACCGGCAATCGTATTGACGGCCGTCACGATGACCAGCGTCAGGGCGATCCAGATGAAGAACTGCGTGAGTGCGACCAAGGCCACGCCGATGATCTTGCCCATCATCAGTTCCACGCTCTTGACCGAGGAGACGATGACCTCGACCACACGGCTGCTCTTCTCGTCGATGACACTGCGCATCACCATCGTGCCGAACATAAAGACGAACATATAGATCAGGAAACTCATCAGGTACGACAGCACCATATAGATTTCCACGCTGTCTTCCTTGGCGTCGCCGTCGGTGGTCAGCGTCATCGAGTTGAGTTTGATGTCCGTCTTGACGTCGGCCAGGATGGCATCGAGATTCTGGATGTCATACTGCATCAGTTTGCGGTTCTCCACGGCTTTGTTGACCGCCCGGTTGATGGCGTTCTTCAGGTCCATGTTGAGCGGCTCCTTCGAATAAGAGACCACGGAGACCTCTCCGTTCTCGTCGAGCGGGGAGATGCCCACGATCGCATAATAGTCCAGGTCGTTGAAAATGCTCTTGAGCAAATCGACCGTTTCGCCTTCCTCACCCATCACGTAGGTGGTGTGTTCACTATCTTCAAGATATGGGGCTACGATGCCCGATTCGTCGATAATCTTGACTTTCTGGTTCTCGTTGCCGCTGAAAAGCATGATCAGCGCGGGAACGCAGATCAGCAGGGCCATTCCGATCGGCGTGAGCAGGGTGGTCAGGATGAAGGATTTCTTGCGGACGCGGGTCGTATATTCGTGGCTGATGACAATGCCTACTTTTTTCCAGTTCATAGCAATTCCCTCCTATTTTCCGGTTACCAGTTTGATGAAGATGTCGTTCATACGCGGAATCAGCTCCCGGTACGAAACGATGTCGGCCGCGGCGATCAGTTCGCCGAGCACCTCGCGGGAACTGCAGCCGTCGGTGACGTTGAGCACCGCACGGCGGGTTTCCTTGATTTCCTCATCGGAGAAGATTCCATAGGTCGTCCCCTGCGGCAGCGCCTCTCCGTTGCGATAGAGCACCTCCACCTGATTGGATCCGTATTCGCGCCGGATGGCGTCGGTGCCGCCGGTCACTACAAGGTGCGACTTGTTGATCAGTGCGATATTGTCGCAGAGTTCTTCGACCGATTCCATATTGTGTGTCGAAAGGATGATGGTCGTGCCTTCATCCCGCATCCGGAGGATCTCGTCGCGGATCATCTGTGCGTTGACCGGGTCGAAGCCGGAGAACGGTTCGTCGAGGATCAACAGCTTGGGACGGTGCAGTACCGTGGTGATGAACTGGACTTTCTGGGCCATACCCTTCGAAAGTTCTTCCACCTTCTTGTCCCACCAGCTCTGGATACCGAAACGGATGAACCATTTCTTGAGTTCCGCCGTAGCGGCGGCCGTACTCATTCCCTTGAGGCGGGCAAGGTAGAGCGACTGCTCCCCTACCTTCATTTTCTTGAAGAGACCGCGCTCCTCGGGCAAGTAACCGATTGCACGCACGTCATCGTCGTCTACGTGTTTCCCGTTGAGGATCACTTCTCCCGCCGTCGGGATGGTGATCCGGTTGATGATTCGGATCAGGGTCGTCTTTCCGGCGCCGTTGGGCCCCAGCAAGCCGAAGATTTTGCCTTCCGGCACGGTCACCGACACGTCGTCAAGCGCCTTGAAATCGCCGAAGGACTTTGTAATGTGTTTGCACTCTAACATATATCGTAACAATAATAATCTTCGTTTTCGATCTTACGATCGCTTCGTTTCACTCCGCTCCACTACGCTAATATCTTACAAATATAATGTTTCTCGATTTTTTCTGCAAATATAAAAATTTTTATTGAGATACAATATATTTTTTCAATTTTTCAATATTTTCTTGCGGAAGTACGCGCTCGGCGGCGAGATCGGGGAGGGTCCAGCGGGCGGAGTCGTAGAGTCCGCGGTAGCGGACGATGCTGCGGGCGCCTTTGGAGCCGAGGTAAGGATGGCGGGCCAGAACGGTATCGCTGGCGTGCCAGAGGTCGAGGCGGCGGATGCGGAAAGGATCTACAGTAATCCCGTCGGCAAAGCCGGCGTAGCGCTCCGCGTCTATGCCGTCGATTTCCAGCAGTTGTTCTGCGGCGACGAAACCGCCCAGGCGGTCGCGGTAGTCGAGAATCTTGCGGGCATACCACGGACCAATGCCGCGCAGCGACACCAGGGCCGTGCTGTCGGCACCGTTCAATTCGAGCTTGGCGATTTCGATATAGGGTTCCAGGCGGGTAAAGAGCGTGTCGGATACAACATACATTTTTTGGAAGTCCGTCTTGCTGCGGAAGCGGCCGCCCTTTTCGCGGTAGTTTTCTACCGACTGCGCCTGCCGCTCGCTCAGCCCCAGCCGCTGGAGGTCCGCCAACGACACCGTATTGGGATCGAAAGCAAACGATTCATACGACCGCTCCGGCTCCCGGGGCCGCGTCCGTTTCGGCGCCGCGGCCGACGCCGGACGTTCGTACCCGCCGTACTTCGAACGCTTCGGGACCGGGGGGGACGCAGCAGGCTTCACCGGCGGCACGCTGTCCGCAACGCTTTGCGTAACATCCGGTTCGACCGGACTATCAGCCGGTCGTTCGACCACCTTTACAACAAACAGGGCTAATTGGAATCCCAGGATCAGGAAAACGAGCGCCACCAGTCCCGACGCCGCACTCTTCGACAGTTTTTCTTGTTTCTCCCGCCTCATCGCACACACAATTTGACGGGCGGAAGCCTGCAAAAATCCTGCCTACGCGCCTTTCACCAGCAGGACGATTTCGCCCTTGGGCGGATTGGCGCTGAAATGGTCGAAAAGCTCCTGTAGCGTGCCGCGATGCGTGGTGTCGTGCAACTTGGAGATTTCCCGGGAGACGGAAGCGGGGCGGTCGGGACCGAACACCTCGATGAACTGGCCCAGCGTCTTGACCAGGCGGAAAGGCGACTCGTAGAAGATCAGGGTGCGGTGCTCCGCGGCGAGCTCTGCCAGGCGCGTCTGCCGCCCCTTCTTCACGGGAAGGAATCCCTCGAAGCAGAAGCGGTCGCAGGGAAAACCCGAATTGACCAGCGCAGGCACGAAAGCCGTGGCGCCGGGCAGCGTCTCCACCTCGATCCCCGCCTCCACGCAGGTGCGCACCAGCAGGAAACCCGGATCGGAGATGCCAGGCGTCCCCGCGTCGCTGATCAGAGCGACGGTTTCGCCCGCGAGGATGCGCTGCTTGACGCTCTCCACCTTCTCGTGTTCGTTGAACTTGTGGTGTGATTCCATCCGGGCCTTGATTTCGTAGTGCTTGAGCAGAACCGAGCTCGTGCGGGTGTCTTCGGCCAGGATGAGATCGGCTTCGCGGAGGATGCGCAGGGCGCGGAGGGTGATGTCTTCCAGATTCCCGATCGGGGTGGGAACGATATAGAGTTTCGCCATAATTTTCGTATCTTTGACAAAAATACACAAAAATGTTCATAGAAAACGCAAAACATCCCGGCTGGATCGAAGTGATCTGCGGTTCGATGTTCTCGGGCAAGACGGAAGAACTCATCCGCCGCCTCAAACGGGCCAAAATCGCCAACCTCCGCGTCGAGATCTTCAAGCCGAAAATCGATACACGCTACTCGGAAGAATCCGTCGTCTCCCACCAGGGCAACTCGATCCTCTCCACCCCGGTCGATTCGGCGCGGGCCATCCTGGAGAAGGCCGAAGGCGTCGATGTCGTGGGCATCGACGAAGCGCAGTTCTTCGACGAGGCCATCGTAGACGTGGCCCGGCAGCTCGCCGAACGCGGTGTGCGCGTCATCGCCGCCGGCCTCGATATGGACTATCTCGGCAAACCCTTCGGCCCGATGCCGGCCCTGATGGCCACCGCCGAATACGTGACCAAGGTCCACGCCATCTGCGTCCGCTGCGGCGACATCGCCCACCACTCGCACCGCCTCTCCCGAAGCGACAAACTGGTGGAACTCGGCGAGAAGGACATCTATGAACCCGTCTGCCGCCACTGCTTCAAGAAACTGCGCGAGCAGGACATCCAGGCCGGCACCCTCTTCGAATAAACCGCGCCACCCATGAAACTCATCAGCTGGAACGTCAACGGCCTGCGCGCCGTGGCCCAGAAAGGCTTCGCCGATGCCTTCACGGCGCTCGACGCCGATTTCTTCTGCCTGCAGGAGACCAAACTCCAGGAAGGCCAGATCGACCTGGAATTCCTCGGCTACCGGTCTTTCTGGAACTATGCCGAGAAAAAAGGCTATTCCGGTACGGCCATTTATACCCGCCACACCCCGCTATCCGTTACGCGTGGCATCGGCGTAGAGGAACACGACCACGAAGGGCGTGTGCTCACGCTCGAAATGCCCGACTTCTACCTGGTCAACGTCTACACACCCAATTCCCAGGACGGCCTCAAGCGCCTCGACTACCGCATGCAGTGGGAAGACGCCTTCCGCGCCTACGTCTGCGGCCTGGCCGCCCGCAAAGGCGTGGTCATCTGCGGCGACATGAACGTGGCCCACGAGGAAATCGACCTGAAAAACCCCGCCACCAACCACTTCAACGCCGGCTTCTCCGACGAGGAGCGCGCCAAGATGACGGAGCTGCTGGCCGCCGGCTTCCGCGACAGCTGGCGCGACGCCCATCCCGGCGAAGCCAAATACTCCTGGTGGTCCTACCGCATGGCCGCCCGCGAACGGAACGTCGGCTGGCGCATCGACTACTTCCTGGTCTCCGATCCCCTCGCCCCCCGCATCACCGGCACCGACATCCACAACGAAATCTTCGGCTCCGACCACTGTCCCGTCGAACTGGTCCTGTCCGACTGATCTGTCCGGCCTCCCGATAAAATCGAAAAAAATTTTGCGGGATAAAAAATAATTTCTACTTTTGCAGCCCAATACACCGCGGAGTAGAGCAGTTGGTAGCTCGTCGGGCTCATAACCCGGAGGTCGGAGGTTCGAGTCCTCCCTCCGCTACTAAACAGGACAAGTCGCAAGATTTGTCCTGTTTTTCTTTTGTAACAGTTTCGTAATCGCTTGATATGGAGCGGAATAGACCGAACACCTCGTTCTCCTCGATGGTTAGATAACACTTCTTCTCGTTGTCCCAGTATATGCCCCGGGGATGTACCAGTTTCTGGATGCTCTGGCAGGTATCGAAGTCGTACTCGCTCCACCAAGTGCCTAATTGTGAGGACATTGAGATAGTGGTACCGATATACTCCGGCAGGTTAGATATTTCTTCGTTTAATCCAGCCGCTTCCCGGGTCAATTCCGCCTTCTTCTCTTGAAGTGCAGCCACCGCATCGTTGCAGGTCGCTTCGTCGATTTCATCAAGTGCGTATTTCAGTCGTACGGCTTTTATCTTCCTGTCCAATGCCTCCAATCGTTTCTCAATGTCTTCTGCCTCCACCCTATCCAGTTCGGCTTTCTCATAGAACTTATCGGTCAGGACATCTTCCATAATGTAGTGCAGTTCATCGGGAACGCTATACTGGTTGAGCAGGGTGATATACCCTTGATGGACGGTGCTGGCGGACACATTGGCGGGATAGCCCTTCGTGTTCGCCTTATAGTACGGGAAGGTCTGCCCGTTCTTCTTGCGGACGATGTACCCGGTATAGGAACTTCCGTCCTTCGGGCATAGCAGAGTCTTTTTCAACGGGAACTCCGGGGTGATGTCCTGATGCTCGTAGTGGTCGTGATTACCAGCCAGATTTGCCTGCACCTTGTTGAACATTTCCTCGCTTATCAACGGCTCCTGTACTCCCTTTATCCGTTGTCCTTCCTCGAGATACTTATGCTCGATGTAGCCGCAGTAGAACGGATTCCGGAGTATCTCGCTTAGTCGTTGCTTATACATCTTCAGTCCCCGGGCGTTGAGGCGGCGTACGATTTCCTCGTTGGAGAGGTTCTCATTTGCTTTCCACTCGAACGCTTTCCGGAGTATCTTCCCCTTTTCATTGACCGTGATGATGTGCTTCTTGCCTTCCTTCCTCGAGTCATAGCCGAGTGGAGGTCTGCTATACCATTCCCCCCGCTGGATGCACGCCTTCATGCCTTCCGTACATTTGTGCTTTCGGACTTCGTTGTCCATATTCGCCACTATAAGCATAATGTTTTCCATCGGGTCAGACATAAAGTTGTCCTGAGCGACGGGTTGGTTGATGGCTATTAGATAGATACCTTCGTTTTTCAAGGTTGTCTTCCACCAGATACCCTCGCTTGCATTGCGTGAGAATCTGTCATAGTCATAGCATACGATGGTATTAACCTCGGGGTCTTTCCGGACCTCATCGACCATCGCCAAGAACTTCTCTCCTGCGACCTTTGCACTTTCGTTGGTCGCACCGTAGTCGCTTTTCTTGACCCGGATACTATTACGGGTGCAGTACTCCATACACGCATCTATCTGCGTCTGGATGGAGTTGTTGTGTTTGAATTGGTCTGCAGATGACACTCTCGACCAGATGACGGCGACCCTTTCCGTTGAGGCATTACGCTTCTCGACAATGCCCTCCGCCTTGCTCTTTTTCTTCTTCTTAATCATCTGCCGACCGAATTTAACTGCTTATTTTTGAATGACCGATAGCCGATTTCCGCTATCGCGTCGAAGAAGTTGAGGATACGGAGCATATCGTCGTCGTCCGTAATCCCGAGTTTGATGAATTGGTTTCTTCTTGCATTGGTTAAATCTCTCTTGATGTACATTTGCTTGGAGATTTCATCCTCTGTCTCCGCAAGAAATGGAGATAAGGTTATTGCCTTTGGAACACCCCTCGATGGGTGAAACGCCGGTGTGAGGCTTACCGTTCTTTGCAAATATACAGAAAAGATTTCGATTTGTGAAGGTGACTTACACGAAGCGTTTGAGCCGTTGGAGCGTGCCTATGCTGGTTCCGGTAATCTTCTGGACGTTACGGAGCGAGATGCCCTTCCGGAGTAAGGAGATTTCCTTCGCGTATTGCTCCCTGTAGCTTTCATCGCTCTTGCGGTAGGTGGACGGGCGACCCATCTTGACCCCTTCCCGGCGGCATCTGGCGATGTACTGGTTACGACCGCTTGCCATCCTTTCTGCGATGGTCAGCCGCTCCATACTGGCGATTTCCAAAAGGACCGTGCATATGAGCGATGCGACGGGATTGACCTTGCCGTCGGGGTTGAGGGTCTCAAGGTTGTAGTTCTTGACGAACAGACTGACCCCGTGCTCGTTGAGGCACTCGATGACCTTCAGGGCTTGGAGGGTGTTACGACCGAGACGGCTAATCTCGAGGCAGACCACCTTGTCGATGTCGTTGGACTTCACAAAGTCGATGAGGTCCATAATCTCGGGTCGCTCCTCCATCCTTTTTGCTCCGCTGACCTTGTTGCTGAACACCGCCTCCACACTCCATCCAACACGGGTGCAATAGTCGGTCAGTTCATTGACCTGCCTTTGATCCTCCTGTTTGTCCGTGCTCACTCGAGCCAATATCGCGACCTTTTCCATCGACTTATATTATTCTATGACCTCTACTTATATTTTTCTATAACACTGCCACGATGTTTTCCCAGCGGAAGGACCGCCACGATGCCTTTTCCACATCGAAATAGGCGGTAGTGGCGTAATGCTCCCGGCTGATTCCGTTACTGTTGATGTACCGCTCCACCAGTGCTTTCGAGGTCGTGCCGAACGCTTCACGGAGTTCCCCGGATTTCTTCATATAGACGAAGTGGGCTACGCCGTTACGCATCTGGTTCTTCAGGTTCTCCACCAGCATCGCTTTGGCTCCTGCCATCAGTGCCGAGTTGGTTCTGTTGCCGATGACCGCCATCCGGGTCAGGGTCATTGTGTCTGTCGTTGCAAGCATCGTGTTCATGTCGTTTTTGGGTAAAAATGATTACTACCTGTTTTCTTTATCTAAAGCTAAGATACAGCTATAATTTAATATATGCAAGCTTTTGGCGATTATTTTTAATCCTTGCAATCCTCAACCGTAATTTGTACCTTTGTACCTCTACATGATAGCGGAACTATGGCGAAAGTAAACGGAAAGCAGGAACGGATGGTCGTTCACCTCGAGATAGACGGTCAGCACCACTACTACGGTAACCTTAAAGCCCTTTGTGACCACTGGGACAAGGATGCCCTGGGGGTGGGGTACGCCTACCTACGGAACTACGGCATCAGTGAAGAAAAGCCCTTCCGGAACGCCAAGTGCGTGATTCGTAGGGGTATTATCGTAACTTCTCAAAAAAAAGTGAATATTTGAAGCAGTATTTTGAATGTCTTTGTGTTTATAGGATAAGTCCTTATAAAATCTTCTACCATTATGAGAATGAGAATTCCGATAGTTTTAATGCTTATCGCCGGTCTGCTGCTTTCGGTCGGCTGCGAAAAATTCACCAGTGACGAACCCGCATCAAGCGGAGTTTATCTGGGCGGGAAACGAGTCGTTTCCATAGGTTCCACGTTTATGGGGGGAGGAATTGCAAGTCCCCTTTTAGGCAGTTCGCATCTTTGTCAAATGTACGAGCAGTATTTCGAACAAGGTCAATCATGGGACCAGGTTGCTTCCGTTGTGACCATTACTGGCTTTCGATACACTGACGTTACGTATTCGGAACCGGGTCAGTACCTGGATTTCATCAGTATCAGCGGAGCAGTTTTGGACCTTGATACATCGTTGGTTATTCTTCTTAACCAAGGGGAGTACAAAGGAGGATGTGAATTGGTTTCTTCCGTAAGGATAACTAATTATGACGTGGGCACAATTAAAAACCAAAAAACCGGAGAAAGGAATGATGACGGAAAGATAGACATTGAGATTTCCTTGACAGACGGTCGCACGCTTCGTATCCATTACCGGGGAAAGATACTCAACGACGGATACGATTATTAGTCGGATTTAACATAAAATGATAAGGTGGTACATCCAGCGACGGTGTGCCACCTTGTTTTTAACCTTAAAATAGCACAAGCGAGGTTTTGACACATTGTTGGTTTGGGGTAGAGATATAGTTATTGGAGAGGTATGCTCGCTATGGGCACCCGAAAGCCCATTTTCGTCGCTCCACTTTGTTCCACGGCGAAACCGCTACGCTATCTAATGCAGTGGCAGGGTATGTTGTTATAATACCTGACACCGCACTTGAAAAGGTCCTCCCACTGCAGAACCTTGCGACCTTGACGGAACCTCAACACGGACTGGAGCGTGTAGATGAAAAGTGCGTCCAGCGATTCCGGGGTCTCGAGCAGAGCGAGGTCATATGCAACGCCCGTTCTTGAGCAGGCACGCTTAATCTGCTCACAATTCAGTCGGACCTCGAGTCGATGGAGCCGCTTCCGCTTCCCATAGAAATCGCTGATGTACTGCTTCCCGGAGGCGTTTTCGATTTCCTCTGCCTTGTCATAGCAGTCCAGCGTGATGCCGAAATGCTTGTTTTTGTCTGCTTTTGCCTGCTTGATGGTCAGCCCTTTTGTACCGTCTTTCGCCAGTGACATTCCGCAGGTCCGGTATATCCCCTTCAGCATCGCATTCCGGTCTCGAACTTCCTTGCCGTTGATGATAACTGCCAAGTCCTCCCGACGCATCATCTTTCGTATTCTGGAAGCGATGTCATACCCGAAGTCACGAGCCAGGTCCAGCGACGAAATACCGTAGTACTGCAGCCCGAGCCGCTCTGGGAGCAGTTTCACTTCGTTGATAAGGTCACGGTCGTACAAGGCGGCATTTTCGACCTTGAGCCACAGGTAGAGTTCGTGCCCGTCACTGGCGAAGCGGTCGAAATACAGGTAACCGAGTTTCCGGATGCCGTTCGTCGTGATGGTGAAGTAGTGCCGATGGAAGCGTCCCTTGATACGGGAAAGGCGGAAGTCGCCGTAGTTGATGCCATCCAGTTCCCGGAGTGATGCCAGTAGGACTGGGGTGGCGATGAAGCAGATGACGAGATTGTCAATGATGGTTGTTCCGAGATTACATAGTGACATTCGAATTTAAGGGTTCTACATCATTATTCTCGTGGCTCTGCGGCTTGCTGGGAACGCTGGACCAGTATTTCTTCATCCCCTGACTGATGTGCTGCTTGTGGTCATAGGATTTTGCTCTGCCTTTCGTGGAGGCACTGATTCGCTTTTTTACCTCATCTGGGAGGTCTCTGTATTGTCTCTTGTATTCCATTGTAATTGTGTTTTTCATATAAATAGTAGGACTGGAAAGAAAAGTAAATAGATGTTTTGAAATTCTTCAGTCGAGACTCCATCCCCTTCGCCTAACAGACCTAAACCTGCTGGTCTTACTGACGTAGTGCCCCGATAGAACGAGGGGAGATACATCCGTAAAATGCTGGGTATAGGAAGGTAGGGGGCGGTATAGACACACCTGCCCCGGGAAGATACCTCAACCTCAACTATGTGCGTTTTATGGCACTAAAAGATGCTTGTACCTACACCAGTGGATAAACGCCACGATTTTCCTGAAGTCAGCGATGAAGCGGTTCGATAATCTCAAGTGGTGTTCTACGAAGCAAACAGGTCAGCTAATCGCTGGCCTGTTTTCTTTTCCGCTCCGGGAGGCCTCCGGCCTCAACCCCCGCCGCTTCGCGGCTGCCCCAGTGGGGCACGGGGGAAAGGATTCCCCCGCACGGCTTCGCCGTCCCCCTTCTGTCGGCGCTCCGCGCCTCCGAAACCGCCTTTTCGCCAAACAGGCGCAAGCCGGCAGGCGTTCAACCGCTTTCCGGCGGCGGCCTTCTTGCGCCTAGGCCCGATTACGGCCCTTGGCGCAAAGGCATCGGTCTTCTACGCACCTGTGGGGCTGATGCTCTTGCGCCTGTTTGGCGGGAAAAAGAAGGGTTACTATCGTAGACATCGTTGTTTGACGAAAGTAAACGGAAAGCAGGAGCGAATGGTCGTGCATCTTGAAATCGGCGGCCGCTTTTTTACTTCGGAAACATGAGGATCCTTTGTGACTATTGGAACAAGGATGCCCTTGGGGTGCCAAATGTGTGATTAGAAGGGGAACATTTGTGACATCACCAAAAAAGAAGTAGCTTTGTCTTGGCTTCCAGAATCAATAAGTTATGAAAACGCGTATCCTTGTATCTGTCTTATTATTTGGCGGTCTGCTTCTTCCTCAACCAGTGATGAGGGCGGATATCACCCATGGCGATTATGAACCAGCTATATCCGTTGCAATAAACAACATAGTCCGTCACGAAAAGCGATTTCTGTCCACATCCGACATTTTCGTCATTCACTTCTCTCCCGAACGAAACCTGCTCGTTGTCGAACCAAAGGGGTATGATGAACACTACAACCATTACTTAGCTATTGTCAGTCCCAAAGACACCACTGTGAAGCCAGAGTATCTTCGTGATGAGATGAAATTGGTTTGGGTCTCACCCGTTTCTAAAGACACCATTATGACGTGTACCGACTGTTTTGACTGGTATTCAGAGAATTACTCGTTGTCATTTTCGCCTGAAGAGGTCCTAATTGATTACTCTGATTTACCTAACAAGATGATAACCTCAGCCGGTAAACTGTTTTTCTGGAGTGACGAGGCAGAACCTCAGTCAAAAGAAATCATTGACAAACTGCTGGTCATGGGACGTGTTGATTTCCTCGTACATGAGAATGCTATCGGATGGGGAGGTATCAACGATGGCAAAGAAGTGGTATGCTATGACTTAGAGGCGTTGATTAAAGGTAAAATCAAGAAGTACCACGACTATGGACTTTGGGGTAAAGGCTTCAGAGCTAGGCTTCGCCAAGGTTGGTATGATTTGTGGCATCCTCAGCGGGACTAACAAAGAAGGAGGAATGAATCGTTATACCCCCATTATCAACTTAGCACAAAGTATTATAGTTGCCTTTCGGACATTCCTCGTCAGAAGTATTTCTGTTATAGGCATATTAATACTATCGTCAATCAGATTGCTGGCATCACCCCAGCAGTCAGAGTTGCTGATTATTCAAAACGATACGATTCCTCTTTACCAAATCTTATTGCCAAGCGATTTACGGAACCAATTATGGAATGACCATGTAAGTGAGATGGACATCGTAGATGTAATGTCATTTGTCAACTGGAGAGGATACCGTGGAATTTGGGAACTGGCTGATGACGCATTGTATTTAGTTGGCTTTGAATTTGGTTTTGGCGGTCTTGGATTGGAGCGACTGTTTCCAGATAGAGTCAAGGATGGAAAAGTTCTTGCTGACTGGTATAATTCAAAACTGATTATCCCCAAGGGGAATGTCCTTCGATGGGATGGGATTTTTTCCCGCACATATATCGAAGAAGAGCATTTATCCTTCCAGAATGGTCATATTATATCCCGGAAAATTGTCCAAAACTATGTGGACTTGCCCAATGGAATAAGTCGGCTGGAAGAGAATCCATATTCTCCAAATAATGAGATAGCCGAGATGATTTTCAATCGAATCGTGAGCGTCAAAACTGATTGGAATGCATTGGATGAACGGTGTTGGCAGGGTGTTATGGGTGATTACACATTCATAATTGGAGCGAATGGGAGAATCAAGTCCGTCGAGGATGATTTCCAAGAGCATTCTGCCATCACAAGGCTTTTCAAAAGGAGACTCCGGGGATTGCGATTTGACATTATCAAGTTTAATGGGGAGCCGTATGAAGAGAGAGTTCGGTTTTTCATAGACCTTGACGAGAATGCTAACGAACTGGTTCTTCCTGTTTACTGACCTTGCTCGTTTCCGTCTTCCATGTGCCTGTGGGGCTGATGATCTTACGCCAGTCATCGTCCTTCACCCACCTGTTGAAAAATAACTGGGATTCTTTTATCTTTGCAAAGCATGAAGGCCCGTGTCTATCTGATTCTGCTTTGTCTGTGCGTTTGTTTCAGAATGAACGCCCAGCCGGGATTGGACCACTACGACTACGACATCTGTTATTTCGTTGACAACTTGCCTCAAATTCCCCAAAAAGATACGGTGGGTTTTGATGGCATTCTGGTTCCGAGTGTCATCGACAGCATCTACTATTCGCGATTAAAGTACAACACAAAGTTCAAGCTGTTTAATGTCATAGACACCCTTCACAAAAGAATTGAACTTCACTTCCGCTCAAAAAAGGCGAGAGACGGTTATCTGTTTGTGAACAGGGCTGTTGCAGATTTCTTTGCCGACTCAATCTCCGGGATGGACCGCGCGCTGGTTGTGTATGTGTATGACAATCAGGTTGTGAGCACAAAGAAAGACGTGAAGCGTCTCCTTCGGCTAAGAGAAAATCGAATCTCGATAACCGGAATCAAACCAGATGAGCAAGCAGGAACAATAACCGTATATGTCCAAAGAAACAGAGAAGGCCGGTACGCGCAGTAATAGTACCGTCTACAAAACCAGCAATTTTACGAGGGTGATGACCATAATTGGCCTTCTATTGGCTCTTCTTATGATAGGAGTGATGGTTAATCTCTGTATAAACCCAATCAAAGCGGACACCAGGCTCTCTAGTATTCTCGTTACCGGAATCATTATACTTATGCTTGGGGGCGTTTTGTTTATTTCCGCTCGTGCGGCACTGTTTGGTCTCATTGAATTGAAAGACAATGTCGTCCTGACAGAGAACAGAATCAGATTCCATCTTCATCTTCAAACCCTCCCGCCCTCATTCAAGGTAATCGACGACGAGGTTTTATGGAAAGACGTCCAAGATTTATCATTCGTTAATAAAGAGATGACCACGTTCCTCGTATTGACACTCATTTCCGGAGATGTCAAGGAGTTCGGAATCGGCCATTTGGAGAAAAGGCTGCAAGTGGATCTTGAATACCGCCGGAATCCGAAGGCCTATATCGAGATGGAAGAGGAACTGAAATGGCTCAAAAAGAAAGCTTTTCAAAAACTTCCGATTTGGTTGTCTATGGAGTTGATTGGGGCCGTCCTCATGGTTATGGGGCAACACTGGGGAATCATTTTAGCCGTCTTCGCGCTAATGTTCGGTTTCTTTCCCCTTACCTTATACCATCATTACAATTCCTGTTTCTCAAATCCTGCTACTGTCAAGAAAGGACGGATAGTCATTCTTCTTGGCGCTCTGCTATTGGTGGGTATTCTCGCTGCGGCGATTATTCTATCAGAAGCCACTACTCAGCCTGCTTAGTTGCTTTTTTCTTTTTCGCCAAACAGGCGCAAGCCGACAGGCGTTCAACCGCATTCCAACTGCGGTTATAATGCGCCGAGGCCCGAATTCGGCCCTTGCTGCAACGGAATCAGCCTTCTACGTGCCTGTGGTGCTGATGCTTTTGCGCCAGTTTGGCGAAATGATCCATATCATCAGAATAACAGAATGTTAATCGCTTTTTTGGCTTTCAACATGTCCTTTTTTTCGTGTCTAGACCATTGTAGAGTCCCCATTTCAAATCCGAAATTTCGATTGTCTGTTCTACTAAACAGGACATTTCTTCGGAAGTGTCCTTTTTTCGTGCCCACACCATCGTAGGAGCCTTATTTTGAGTTCGAAATTGCCTCAAATGACGGGAATGATTTTTGTTGATAGTTCTATGCTTTTGATATAAAAATCAATCAGTCGTGATATGAAGCGCCTCGTTATTGCTGCATTGTGCTTTATCCTCATTTTCGCTTTTCTATGGGTTAATTGGGTGTTTTGGTCTTGTCTCTTTCTTTTTCCAAATGATATAATCGGAGTTGGAATAGAAACACCCCTTCCCAATAAGCATATGGTAGAGCTCATCAATGACTATGATTATGGTGATATTGTAAACAACGAGAATCAAATAATAGTCAGCGGCGTCGATTCATTAAAGATAGTGGAGGACTTTGTCGTCGGACGGAATACTGAATCTTATTTTTCGCTGAATACTCTTACTGATGAGGCGTCTTTTTATGACTCAATTGGCCAACTGAAAGCGTCCGAGGGATGTGACTTTCAATCCATGACTACACCATATGACTATTATTGGACACATCGGAAACCTTTTGATATTGCAGCAGATATCATTATGGTCATCATCTCGCTTTTGTTAGCCCTCTTTTTCACGCGGAAACTTCATTGAGTCAGGACATCATCTTTGCTCTGAATCTCATCACCTCTTTGAAACCTTGGATGAAATCGTTCGAAATATATAACACCTGTTCTACTAAACAGGCCAGCCTTAGGGCTGGCTTTTTCGTATCTGCTACAGCACGCCGAACGAGACCGGGGCTGTCGAATGGATTGGCTTGATTATCAGTTACTTCCATCACTTTGACCGAGCAAACAAGCCCGGTCAATTATTCATAATCGATTGATATATCGTTAGTTCCATTCGACACTATGATGCACAGGAGCCGACATCCTATGCCTTGGAGATATG